>OJXA01000250.1_pt1 | contig 17687 bp, 14 predicted proteins | sample 1600581 | NCBI WGS metagenome assembly OJXA01 (sample SAMN04436615, study PRJEB24849) | human gut metagenome | biome: human gut; feature: NICU; material: stool | host: Homo sapiens | place: USA: Saint Louis, MO | collected 2009-12-13 | reverse complement strand
CAGGAAGCGGTTGCCGCGCTGGTGGCGCTGGGCTATAAACCTCAGGAGGCCAGCCGGATGGTCAGCAAAATCGTACGCCCGGATGCCAACAGTGAAACGCTAATTCGCGAAGCGCTCCGCGCCGCGTTGTGAGGTAAGGGATGATTGAAGCAGACAGGCTGGTATCGGCGGACAGCAGCGGTTTTGAAGAGGCGGCCGATCGCGCAATTCGTCCTAAATTGCTGCAAGAGTACGTGGGCCAGCCGCACGTCCGTTCGCAAATGGAGATCTTTATCCAGGCGGCGAAGCTGCGCGGCGACGCGCTCGATCACCTGCTGATTTTTGGCCCGCCGGGGCTCGGGAAAACCACGCTGGCGAACATCGTCGCCAACGAGATGGGCGTTAACCTGCGCACCACCTCCGGCCCGGTGCTGGAGAAGGCGGGCGATCTGGCGGCGATGCTGACCAATCTTGAGCCCCACGACGTTCTGTTTATCGACGAGATCCACCGCCTGTCGCCGGTGGTCGAAGAAGTCCTGTATCCGGCAATGGAAGATTATCAGCTGGATATCATGATTGGCGAAGGGCCTGCGGCGCGTTCAATCAAAATCGATCTGCCGCCGTTTACCCTGATTGGCGCGACGACTCGCGCCGGCTCGCTGACATCGCCGCTGCGCGACCGTTTTGGCATCGTTCAGCGCCTGGAGTTCTACCAGATCCCGGACCTGCAGCATATTGTCAGCCGCAGCGCCCGCTATATGGGACTGGAGATGAGCGAAGAGGGGGCTCTGGAGGTCGCGCGCCGCGCGCGCGGTACGCCGCGAATCGCCAACCGCCTGCTGCGCAGGGTGCGTGACTTTGCCGAGGTTCGCTACGACGGGCGTATTTCTGAGGAGATTGCCGCTCAGGCGCTGGATATGCTCAACGTGGATGCCGAAGGATTTGACTATATGGACCGTAAGCTGCTGCTGGCGGTCATCGATAAATTCTTTGGCGGGCCGGTCGGCCTGGATAACCTGGCGGCGGCCATCGGTGAAGAGCGGGAAACCATTGAAGATGTGCTGGAGCCGTATCTGATCCAGCAGGGCTTTTTACAGCGTACGCCGCGCGGGCGAATGGCGACGGTACGGGCCTGGACCCACTTCGGCATTACGCCGCCGGAAATGCCGTAATCGTTGTCCGGCTATAAAACGGCAGACCGCAGGGGCCAGTAGCCCGGCTAAGCGGAGCGCAAGCCGGGGAAATAGCTGAAGCGGTATTGCGGTTTGATGTCCCGGCTTGCGGCGTGAACGCCTTAGCCGGGCTACAACGTCCGCAGACGGCCGTGAGCCCATAGCCGTCAGCCGAGTTTTGATGGCGGCTGACGCGGGCGCATAAGCGTCAGGCCGCCGGTTTCTTGCTCATGCTGAAGATAAACAGCAGCGCGGCGCACAGCACCACGGAAGGCCCCGCCGGCGTGTCGTAGAACGCCGAGAAGGTCAATCCTCCGGTCACCGCAATCATTCCCACGCCAACCGCCACTCCTGCCATTTGCTCCGGCGTACGGGCAAAGCGGCGGGCCGTGGCGGCGGGAATAATCAGCAGCGACGTGATAATCAGCGCCCCGACAAACTTCATCGCCACGCCGATGGTCAGTGCGGTCACCAGCATCAATAGCAGCTTGACCCGCTGAAGCTTAACGCCATCAACAAACGCCAGATCCGGGCTAATGGTCATCGACAGCAGGTTGCGCCATTGCCAGAGCAGGATCGCCAGCACGATAACCACGCCAATCGCAATGGAGATCAAATCTTCCGGCGTCACCGCCAGCAGATCGCCGAACAGATAGGCCATCAGATCGACGCGCACGTTCGACATCAGACTGACTACCACCAGGCCCAGAGACAGCGCGCTGTGCGCCATGATGCCGAGTAGCGTGTCTACCGCCAGGTGGGGGCGTTTCTCCAGCCACACCAGGCCGCCCGCCAGCAGCAGCGTCACCGCGATGACCGCATAGAACGGATTGACGTTGAGCAGTAAACCAAAAGCCACGCCGAGCAGAGAGGCGTGGGCCAGGGTATCACCGAAGTAAGACATCCGGCGCCAGACGACGAACGATCCCAGCGGACCCGCCGCACAGGCGAGCATCATTCCGGCCAGCCAGCCGGGGAGCAGTAGTTCAATCATTAACGGTCATTTCCCCGACGCAGTACAATCCGCCCCTGCAGGTCGTGGCGGTGGTTATGATGATGGCGATAGATCCCTAGCTGTTCCGCGCCGCGCTGGCCGAACATCGAGATAAATTCCGGGTGCATAGAGACCACTTCCGGCGCGCCGGAGCAGCAAATATGCTGATTCAGGCACAGCACTTCGTCGGTTTTGGCCATCACCAGATGCAGGTCATGAGAAACCATCAGTACGGCGCAATCAAGCTCCTGGCGCAGCTGATTAATCAGATCGTAAAGCGCCACCTGGCCGTTGACGTCAACGCCCTGCGTCGGCTCGTCGAGCACCAGCAGCTGCGGCTGATTGAGCAGCGCCCGTGCCAGCAGTACCCGCTGGGTCTCTCCGCCGGAAAGCTTCTGCATAGGGGCGTCGATCAGATGCCCGGCCTGCACGCGCTTAAGCGCTGGCAGAATGTCGCGTTTGTGCGTTCCCGGACGTAAAAGCATAAAGCGGCTGACGGTCAGCGGCAGGGTAGCATCAAGGTGCAGCTTTTGCGGCACATAGCCGATCCGCAGATGCCCGTCGCGTTTGATAATCCCTTCCGAGGGTGCTACCAGCCCCAGAACCACTCTCACGAGGGTCGATTTACCGGCGCCGTTCGGCCCCAGTAAGGTTAAAATTTTGCCCGGCTTTAGCGTTAGCGAAATGTCAGACAGCACGCGCCTTTGGCCATAAACGACCGCGACGTTTTCCAGAGTTACAAGATTTGTCATATCAAATTAGAGGTTGCACAAGCCAGTGAATGTTATAATATCACATCTCTCTCATTCTATACGATGATTAGACGCATTATGTTACATAAAAATACGCTTCTTTGCGCTGGACTTAGCGCCGCTTTTTTGTTCGCCCATGCGCCGTTGGCCAGCGCCGCGGTTGTCACTTCCCTTAAGCCACTGGGCTTTATCGCTTCCGCTATCGCGGATGGGGTGACACAGACGCAGGTACTGCTGCCGGACGGGGCCTCTGAGCATGACTATTCGCTGCGGCCATCGGATGCAAAACGCTTACAGAACGCAGACTTAGTGGTCTGGATTGGTCCAGAGATGGAGGCGTTTATGGATAAGTCAACGCAAAGCATTGCGCCGAACAAAAAGGTGACGATTGCCGAGCTTGACGGCGTGAAACCGTTACTCATGAAAGGCACCGACGACGACGACGACCATCACGGTCACGACCATGGCGCCGGGGAAAATAGTGACGACGATCACCATCACGGCATCTATAACATGCATCTGTGGCTTTCCCCAGAGATAGCGCGCCTTTCGGCGGTTGCAATCCACGATAAATTATTGGAACTTATGCCGCAGAGTCGAGCCAAACTTGACGCCAACCTGAAGGATTTTGAGGCAAAATTAGCCGCAACCGACAAGCAGGTTGGGACCGAGCTGGCACCGCTGAAAGGGAAGGGATATTTCGTTTTTCATGACGCTTACGGCTACTTTGAAAAACATTACGGTTTGACCCCTCTGGGCCATTTTACTGTCAACCCTGAAATCCAGCCTGGTGCGCAGCGTTTACACGAAATCAGAACACAGCTGGTTGAGCAAAAAGCAACTTGCGTTTTTGCTGAGCCACAGTTCAGGCCAGCGGTCATCGAAGCTGTTGCCAGGGGAACGTCCGTGCGCATGGGAACCCTGGATCCACTTGGAATCGGAATTAAGCTGGGTAAAGAGAGTTATCCGCAATTCCTGAGCCAGATGGCGAATCAGTATTCCAGCTGCCTGAAAGGAGAATAACGAGGAAGTGAATACGTGCAACAGATAGCCCGCGCTGTCACTCAGGCATTTAACAATCTGCCACGACCTCACCGCGTTATGCTGGGGTCGCTTAGCGTTCTTACCTTAGCGGTCGCCGTCTGGCGACCCTACATCTACCACCATCCCGAAACGGCTCCCATCTCCAGAACCATCGAGCTGGAACAAAGCGAAATTCGTTCGCTGCTGCCAGAGGCTTCGGAACCCATCGATCAGGCGCCTCAGGAAGAAGAAGCTATCCCTCAGGATGAGCTGGATGATAAAGCGGACAGCGATTCCGGCGGCCATGAATATGTGGTGTCGACCGGCGATACGCTCAGCAGCATTCTTAATCAGTACGGTATTGATATGGGCGATATCGCCCGGCTCTCCTCGGCGGATAAAGAGCTGCGTAATCTGAAAATCGGCCAACAGCTCTCCTGGACCCTGACGGCGGACGGTGACCTGCAAAGCCTGACCTGGGAGATGTCGCGCCGCGAAACCCGCACCTACGATCGGGTTGCAAACGGTTTCAAAATGAGCAGCGAGCTGCAAAAAGGCGACTGGGTCAATAGCGTACTGAAAGGTACCGTGGGCGGCAGCTTTGTCGCCAGCGCTCGCGATGCCGGCCTGACCAGCACCGAAATTAGCGCGGTGATCAAAGCCATGCAGTGGCAGATGGACTTCCGTAAGCTGAAAAAAGGCGATGAGTTTTCCGTACTGATGTCGCGTGAAATGCTCGACGGTAAGCGCGAGCAAAGCCAGCTGCTTGGCGTACGCCTGCGTTCGGATGGCAAAGACTATTACGCGATCCGCGCTGAGGATGGCAAATTCTACGATCGCAACGGTACCGGCCTGGCGAAGGGGTTCCTGCGCTTCCCGACCGCACGTCAGTTCCGCGTCTCTTCGAACTTTAACCCGCGTCGTCTGAACCCGGTGACCGGCCGCGTCGCGCCGCATCGTGGCGTCGATTTTGCGATGCCGCAGGGCACGCCGGTGCTGTCGGTAGGGGATGGCGAAGTGGTGGTGGCTAAACGTAGCGGTGCGGCAGGTTATTACGTCGCCGTCCGTCATGGTCGCACCTATACCACCCGCTATATGCACCTGCGTAAGCTGCTGGTCAAACCCGGGCAGAAGGTGAAACGCGGCGATCGTATTGCGCTGTCGGGCAACACCGGGCGTTCTACCGGTCCGCATCTGCATTATGAAGTGTGGATCAACCAGCAGGCGGTCAACCCGCTAACGGCGAAACTGCCGCGTACGGAAGGGCTCAGCGGTTCCGACCGTACCGATTATCTGGCGCAGGCAAAACAGGTGATTCCGCAGCTGCGGTTTGACTAACCTTCCGTCAGTTAAAGCCGGTGCACGCTGTGCGCCGGCTTTTTCTTTTGTACGTTACTCAACGTATCGCTAAACTAACCCATTATCTTTATTAAGCGGAAATTCTGCGGATTGGGCATGGAAACGAAAAAAAATAATATTGAATTTATTCCAAAATTTGAAAAATCCTTTTTACTGCCGCGCTACTGGGGCGCGTGGTTCGGCGTTTTTGCCTTCGGCGCAATTGCCCTGACGCCCGCGTCTTTCCGCGATCCGATCCTGGGTAAACTGGGGCGTTTTGTTGGTCGTCTGGCAAAGAGTTCGCGCCGCCGGGCGCAAATTAACCTGCTGTACTGCTTTCCGGAAAAAAGCGAGCAGGAACGTGAAGAAATAATTGATGCCATGTATGCCTCCGCGCCGCAGGCGATGGTGATGATGGCGGAGTTAGGCCTGCGCGATCCGCAGCGGATTCTTTCTCGCGTCGACTGGCAGGGCAAAGAAATTATCGATGAAATGCAGCGCAACAACGAGAAAGTGATCTTCCTGGTTCCTCATGCCTGGGGAGTAGACATCCCGGCGATGCTGATGGCGTCCGGCGGGCAAAAAATGGCGGCGATGTTTCATAACCAGGGCAACCCGGTATTCGATTACGTCTGGAATACCGTGCGCCGTCGTTTCGGCGGTCGTATGCACGCGCGCAACGACGGGATCAAACCGTTTATTCAGTCGGTGCGTCAGGGATACTGGGGCTACTATCTGCCGGATCAGGATCACGGGGCCGAGCACAGTGAATTTGTTGATTTCTTTGCCACCTACAAGGCGACGCTCCCGGCGATCGGCCGTTTAATGAAAGTCTGCCGCGCCCGCGTCGTACCGCTGTTCCCGGTCTATGATGGTAAAACGCATCGTCTGACGGTGCTGGTGCGCCCGCCGATGGACGATCTGCTGGAAGCGGACGATAACACTATCGCCCGGCGGATGAACGAAGAGGTGGAAGTGTTCGTGAAGCCGCATACCGAGCAGTACACCTGGATCCTCAAGCTGCTGAAAACGCGCAAGCCGGGTGAAATCGAGCCCTACAAGCGTAAAGAGCTGTACCCCAAGAAGAAGCCGCATCAGGGGTGAAAATCGCAGCCAATGGGCTCACCGGGTTCATTGGCCGTATTGTTTGAGTAGCGCCAAATGATCGGCAACGAGCCGGTAACGATATTCCGGACGACCGGTGATGCCGTAATGGTTGGTGGTGTAGAGGATATTTATCTGCTCCAGCCAAATCAGATATTTGCGGCATGAGACCCGGGATATCTGCAGCGCCGCGGCCAGTTCATTGGTCGAAAAGTCACGCTCCTGCCAGGCGTCAATCCACTGGCACACCAGACGAAGCGTCTGCGGCGTAAGTCCTTTCGGCAAGCGGCGTGCGCTTTCCTGCTGCTGAAAACCCCGCTGCGCAGCAGGCTGTCCACATCGGCCTGGGCGTAGCTGGATTTCGCATACTTCAGATCGCGCTTTTTACGCCATGACAGCAGCGCCTCCTCAAAGCGCGGAAACTGAAACGGTTTAATCAGGTAATCGACCACGCCATAATGCAGCGCCGTCTGAACCGTGCACCTATCGGCAGCGGAGGTAATCATAATGACATCAATATTTCGCGCATCGGCGCGTAGCGCGGGCAGCAGATCCAGCCCGTTCTCTTGCTGCATGTAGACATCCAGCAGCACCAGATCGACCTGCGCCAAATGGCTAAGCATCTCCCTGGCTTCGCGGACCGTGGGGGCCACGCCGCAGCAGTGGAAATCCGCCACCCGGCTGAGAAACAGCCGGTTCAGCTCGGCCACCATGGAATCATCATCGACAATCAGCACATTAATCATGCGGGGTTTCCCGGTGCGGCGGGAAGCCGGCGCGCTTCCCGTAATATGTGTCTGGGATGGCGATCAAAATGGCGATCGTTTATACGCGGTGTAGCGCGCTCGCCAGAACATTTTATCGATATTCGCGGCCAGCTGAGCCTCGTCAATCTGCGGCGCGACGCCATCCTGCTGAGCCGCGCGTGCGACCTCTGCGGCAATTGCCCGGGAAATCATCTCAATCTCGTCGACCGGCGGCAGTAATCCGCCGGCGTCGCGGGTGGCCAAAGGCGAGTGGGCGGCCAGGGTTTTACTGCAGGCGATAAGCATCCCTTCGGTCACGCGCGCCGCTTTGCTGGCCAGAATCCCTAGCCCCAGACCGGGGAAAACATAGGCATTGTTGCACTGTGCGATATCGTAGGTCTTACCGTCATAGAATACGGGCGCGAACGGGCTGCCGGTGGCAATTAGCGCATTCCCCCGGGTCCATTCCAGCAGATCCTTCGGCTGGGCTTCGGCGCGGGAGGTCGGGTTGGACAGCGGCATAATAATCGGACGCGGGCAGTGCCGGTGCATCTCTTTGATAATCTCTTCGCTGAACAGTCCCGGCTGGCCGGATACGCCAATCAGTACGGTGGGATGGACGTTGCGTACAACATCCATCAGTGACAGGTGGGCCGCATCGGTATCCCAGCGGGTAAGATTTTTCCGCGGCGTGACGTGGCCCTGCTGGAAATCCAGCAAATCCGGCATCTCATCGGTCAACAGGCCAGGGCGGTCGACCATAAAGATGCGATTGCGCGCTTCCTGCTCTGAGAGCCCGTCATCAACCATCAGCGCAATGATTTTTTCCGCTATCCCGCATCCGGCCGATCCGCTGCCGAGAAACACCACGCGCTGATCGCGGATCCGCGTACCGGCGGCAGCGGCGGCAGCGATCAGCGTGCCTGAGGTCACGGCTGCCGTGCCCTGAATATCATCGTTGAAACAGCACAGCTGGTGACGATAGCGGTTAAGAAGCCGGGTGGCGTTTTTTTGCGCAAAATCTTCGAACTGTAGTAGCACATTGGGCCAGCGCTGCGTGATGGCATGGACAAACATGTCCATAAATTCCATGTACTGCTCGTCGCTTATACGCGGATGACGCCAGCCCATATACAGCGGGTCCTCAAGATGCTGGGCGTTGTTGGTGCCCACGTCCAGCATAATGGGGAGCGTTGATGCCGGGTGTATACCCCCGCAGGCGGTATATAACGAGAGTTTACCAATCGGGATCCCCATGCCGCCAATCCCCTGGTCGCCGAGGCCAAGAATGCGCTCGCCGTCGGTCACCACAATAACGTTGATATCATTGCGGGAAAAGCCCTGCAGCATCTCATCAATGTTGTGACGGTTAGGCCATGAAATAAACAGACCGCGTCCCCGGCGATAAATTTCAGAGAAGTGTTCACATGCCTCACCTACCGTTGGGGTATAGATGATTGGCAGCGTTTCTTTCATATGGCTGCGCAGCAGATTATAGAATAGGGTCTCGTTAGTATCCTGAATATTTCGCAGGTAGATATGGCGCGAAATATCCCGTTTAAACTGGCAAAACTGCCCCCACGCGCGTGCGGTTTGCTCTTCAATCGTTTCGACATTATGCGGCAGCAGACCCTGAAGATTAAACGCGGTCCGTTCACCTTCAGTAAACGCGAGACCTTTATTTAATAACGGGTTTTCCAGCAGCACGGCGCCGTTATAGGGCGTATATAAGGTTTCTGTGGCTAACATTTGATGACTCCTGAATATCATAATAAATAATTGCCGGAATTCTTCGGGCTTTATTTCAGTGATTAAGAGATTAAATAAATCATGAATCCTTCAGTGACGACGCCCACTGCGGTACCGAGCAAAATAGAGGAAGAGGCGGGCTCGATATAGGTATCGCTGCGCAGGGCAAACATCCCTGCCGCAATGGCGGAAGGCGTCGCGCCGATGATAATGACCTGCTGCATCAGGCTATGGCTGAGCCCGAAGGCGAGGCCGGCTACGGCCATCATGGCCGGCTGGAGCAGATTCTTGATGCTGATATTGGTACAGGTTTGAATATTGACCGTAGGACGTTCGCCGTAAAATAGCAGCCCAAGGGCGAACAGGGAGAGGCCGCCCGCCACTTTTCCCACCATCTCAATGGGCATGCTCAGCATGTGCGGCAGCTGTACTCCGGCAAGGCTGAGCAGTACCCCGGAAATCGGTATCCAGACAATCGGGTTTCGGACGGCTTTAAACAGGTTTTGCAGGATAAGCCGCAGCGGATTAGGCTGTTCCGCGTCAGCGCGGCCGCGCTTGTCACCCATGCGAATCAGGATGATGGTCAGGGGGATCATCAATACGCTGGTCACCAGGTTACCGATAAGCACGCCGAGAAAACCCTCCGGACCAATCAGCACCGCAAGCACGGGAGCGCCAAAGTAGGCCATGTCGGGGAACGCGCACACCAGGGACTGAATCGCGCTGGTTTTAATATCATGACGAAAAACATAGCGTGAGATCAGGAGCGTGAGGATATATGACCCCATCAGACCGATGACTAACACCGCCATAAAGGTGAAGTTTTTTATCTTATCGGGATGGGTATTCAGTGCGCCGATAAAAAGATGGAAGGGAAGCGCGAAACGAATGACTACCGTGGCCAGTACGGACGCATCCTCGCGGCGGGTATAGCCCAGCTTACCGCTTAGCCATCCGAGCAGCATGATAAACACCAGGGGAAAAAGGGATTCTAAGAGTAGTGAAGGCATAAGATGTCCTGAAAATATATTATCGGCTACGTTGTGTTTTTTTAATCTAGCGATCCCATAATATTTAAAAGGTGATAGTCATCACAGTCGCTGGGGTTTAAATAATTTCGCCTTAAATACTTTACTTACAAATAGAGAAAAAAGGACAGAATCATCACTTTATCTCTCTGCTATTCAACTATACCGATGCCGGTAACTTTAGTTTCCGGATAATAAATTAAATTACTTAAAATAAATATTATGCTTTAGTCACAAAGCACGACAGTAAAACCTGGATTTTATTTTTAATGTTAACGTCCTGTGCTAACGTTTTTTTGTTTCATTGGTATTTTGCCTGGCACTTTTTTATTTATTTGATTGCGCGCTTTTTATATTGCGTCGATACCCTACGTGACATCATTATTCAGGTAAAAATATGGAAAATAACTCACTCAACCACCCGATAGATAAAACGCTGCCGAGCGGGCAGGCGCCACGACTTTTATCCAATATTGAGGTCGGCGCCGTGCCGTTGGCGCTATTTATCGGGATAGCCGCAATTGTTGCCATCTCCGCGACCGCAGGCCTGCTGCCGAAGAACATGATTGGCGGTCTGGCGGTAATCATGACCCTGGGGTTCGCGCTGGCTAAAATTGGCCGGATGGTGCCAATCCTCAAGGAGGTTGGCGGCCCGGCCATTTTGTGCCTGATGACGCCGTCGGTGCTGGTCTATTTCGGCATGTTCGAAGCGCATACCCTCGATACCGTGCACTTGCTGATGAAAGAGGCCAATCTCCTCTATTTTGTCATCGCCTGCCTGGTCGTCGGCAGCATTCTGGGCATGAACAGAACCATCCTGATTCAGGGAATGGTACGTATGTTTGTCCCGCTGGTGGTGGGGACCGGGGCGGCGATCTTAACCGGCCTGCTGGTGGGCAGCCTGGTTGGCTACAGTTTCTACCACACCTTTTTCTTTATTATCGTGCCGATCATCGGCGGCGGTATCGGTGAAGGGATCCTGCCCCTGTCGCTGGCCTATTCAGCTATTCTCGGGCAAACGCCCGACGTTTACGTGGCGCAGCTGGCGCCGGCTGCCGTGGTGGGCAACATTTTCGCCATCATCTGCGCCGGTTTTCTGGCGCGCATGGGGACGCGACGTCCTTCGCTCTCCGGCAGCGGAATGCTGATCCGCAGCCATGAAGATAACAGCGTCTTTGCGCAAAATCAGCGCGCGCAGCCCACGGATTTCCAACTGATGGGGGCCGGATTATTAATGATTTGCGCGTTTTTTATCGTCGGCGGTCTGCTGGAAAAGGTGGTGCATATTCCGGGGCCGGTGCTGATGATTCTGGCCGCGGTATTTTGCAAATACGCGAAGGTTATCCCGGCGGCGATGGAGCTGGGGGCGCACAGCTGCTACAAGTTCGTCTCCGCCGCGCTGGTTTGGCCGCTGATGATAGGCCTGGGAATGCTGTATGTTCCTCTGGAAAGCGTGGTCGCGGTCTTCTCGGTTGGCTACGTGGTGGTTTGCGGCTCAATCGTCATTGCGATGGCGCTAAGCGGCTTTCTTATCGCTTCTCGGCTGAATATGTACCCGGTCGAAGCGGCCATCGTCACCAGCTGCCACAGCGGGCTGGGGGGGACGGGAGACGTTGCCATTCTCTCGGCATCAAACCGAATGGGATTAATGCCTTTTGCCCAGATAGCCACCCGTATCGGCGGCGCGTCGACGGTGATTACCGCCACGCTATTGTTGAGCTGGCTTGCGTAGTTTAGCGGGCGAGGAGGCAAAAAAATACCTGCCAGCTGCGGCGCTGGCAGGTAGGTGGAGAGGCTTACTCGACGGTCAGAATGCGGGTGGTGTTGGTGCTACCGATGGTGCTCATCACGTCACCCTGAGTGACGATAACCAGGTCGCCGGTCACCAGATAGCCTTTATCACGCAGCAGCGTTACCGCGTCGTGCGCAGCGGCTACGCCGTCATTGACGCTATCGAAATGCACCGGGGTCACGCCGCGATACAGCGCGGTCAGGTTCAGCGTGCGCTCGTGGCGAGACAGCGCGAAAATCGGCAGGCCGGAGCTGATGCGGGAAGTCATCAGCGCGGTCCGACCGGATTCCGTCATAGTAATGATAGCGGTGACGCCCTTGAGGTGGTTCGCCGCGTACATGGCGGACATCGCAATGGCTTCTTCCACGTTATCGAACTGAATGTCCAGGCGGTGCTTGGAGACGTTGAGGCTGGGGATTTTTTCCGCGCCGAGGCAGACGCGCGCCATCGCGGCAACGGTCTCAGACGGATACTGGCCCGCGGCGGTTTCTGCCGACAGCATCACGGCGTCGGTGCCGTCCAGCACGGCGTTCGCCACGTCCATGACTTCGGCGCGGGTTGGCATCGGGTTGGTGATCATCGACTCCATCATCTGCGTCGCGGTAATGACCGAGCGGTTCAGCTGACGGGCGCGGCGGATCAGCGCCTTCTGGATGCCGACCAGCTCCGGATCGCCGATTTCCACGCCGAGGTCGCCGCGGGCCACCATGACAACGTCGGAGGCGAGGATCACGTCATCCATCGCGTCCTGATCGCATACCGCTTCCGCGCGCTCGACTTTGGCGACGATTTTGGCATCGCAGCCGGCATCGCGCGCCAGGCGACGAGCGTAGTTCAGGTCTTCGCCGCAGCGCGGGAAGGAGACGGCCAGGTAATCGACGCCAATTTTGGCGGCGGTGATGATGTCCGCTTTGTCTTTCTCCGTCAGCGCTTCGGCAGAGAGGCCGCCGCCCAGCTTGTTAATACCCTTATTGTTGGACAACGGTCCGCCGACGGTGACTTCGGTGAACACCTTCATGCCCTGAACTTCCAGGACCTTCAGCTGTACGCGGCCGTCGTCCAGCAGCAGAATGTCGCCCGGAACCACGTCAGCCGGCAGCCCTTTATAGTCGATGCCGACTTTCTCTTTGTCGCCTTCGCCTTTACCCAGGTTTGCGTCGAGGAGGAATTTATCGCCGATATTGAGGAAAATTTTGCCTTCTTTGAAGGTGGAAACGCGGATTTTCGGCCCCTGTAGGTCACCGAGAATCGCGACATGACGGCCCAGTTTCGCCGCAATCTCACGGACTTTATCCGCGCGGATCTGATGATCCTCCGCGGTGCCGTGAGAGAAGTTCATACGTACCACGTTAGCGCCTGCGGCAATAACCTTCTCAAGGTTGTTATCGCGGTCGGTAGCCGGGCCTAAGGTAGTCACGATTTTGGTTCTGCGAAGCCTTCTGGACATGTAATACTCCGTTGACTGAAACAACTTTGGTGTTGCGTGAACATGGATTCGGTAGCGCCGACGAGCAAAGTCGCTATACCGGAACGTTACCGACGGTGTAATAGGATAGTGCTTTGTTTCTACTTTTATTGGTCATTGCTGTGTACGCTGAGCTCTTTATCAAAGCGCGATTCCTTGAGCGCTTCCTTGACCCTCTTCAAGTTATCTCTGAATTTTGCTCCCCGCCGCAGGGTGAAGCCGGTCGCCAGGACATCAATTACCGTCAGCTGCGCTAAGCGGGAGACCATCGGCATATAGATATCGGTATCTTCCGGTACGTCCAGGGTAATCGCCAGCGTTGATTCCCGGGAAAGCGGCGTGCCGGGGGAGGTAATCGCGATCACCATCGCATCGTTTTCGCGGGCCAGCTGCGCCAGCTCCACCAGGCTTTTAGTCCTGCCGGTATGCGAGATGATCACCACCACATCATCGTCATTACAGTTCATACAGCTCATGCGTTGCAGGACGATGTCGTCGGAATAGATCACCGGCACGTTAAAACGGAAAAACTTGTTCATCGCGTCGTGGGCTACAGCGGCCGAAGAGCCCAGGCCAAAAAAGGCGATTTTCTTCGCCTGCGTGAGCAGGTCAACCGCGCGATTGATCGCCGACATGTCGAGAGAATGATGGACCTGATCTAAACTGGCCATGGCTGACTCAAATATCTTTCCCGTATAGGACTCAACGCTGTCGTCTTCATCGACGTTGCGGTTAACATAGAGCGTACCGTGCGCCAGGCTTTGTGCAAGATGCAGTTTGAAATCCGGGAAACCGCGCGTTTCCAGGCTGCGGCAGAAACGGTTAACCGTGGGCTCGCTGACGCCGGCTTCCAGCGCCAGGGCGGCAATACTTGAATGAATGGCCTGCGCGGGGGTAGCAAGGATGACTTCCGCCACTTTGCGTTCAGATTTGCTAAGGTGTTCCAGCCGGGACTGGATTTTTTCCAGCATATTCATGGGTAATCGGGCGCTCATCAATGGAAGCGATTTCATTAATGGGTGAAATCATCAGGCGTTTTAGCAAGAATATACCCCTCCGTAGTCGGAAACGGTGAGGAATGACCTGAAAATATGTTGTTTTTTTTCATTACATGATCAGAGTCGTATTTTACTAACTGATAATCGGTCGAAACAACGAACAATATTAGCCGCATGCCCAAAATCTCAGCCTCTGTTTTCCACCCTGTGCGATTTAGCAGCGGGAACGGCCGCTGAGGGTTTCGGGAAATTCGTAAACACAGTACGATGCAGTGAAAGAAAATTACAAATACAACTATAGTCTGGCATAAGCACCGGGCTATCAACTAAGGAGAATGACATGGCGGTAACGCAAACGGCCCAGGCATGCGATCTGGTCATTTTCGGCGCGAAGGGTGACCTGGCGCGACGTAAATTGCTGCCTTCCCTGTATCAGCTTGAAAAAGCGGGCCAGATCCACCCTGACACCCGCATCATCGGCGTCGGTCGCGCCGACTGGGACAAAGACGCTTACACCAAGGTAGTGCGTGAAGCGATGGAAACCTTCATGAAGGAGAAAATCGATGAAGGTTTGTGGGAGACCCTGAGCGGGCGTCTGGATTTTTGTAACCTTGATGTCAACGATACCAAAGCGTTTACTCGTCTGGGCAAAATGCTCGATCAAAAAGAGCGGGTGACCATTAACTATTTCGCCATGCCGCCGAGCACCTTTGGCGCGATTTGCAAAGGTCTGGGTGAAGCGAAGCTGAACGCCAAGCCGGCCCGCGTGGTGATGGAGAAACCGCTGGGTACCTCCCTGGAAACCTCCCGCGAGATCAACGATCGGGTGGGTGAGTTCTTTGAAGAGTGCCAGGTCTACCGTATCGACCACTATCTGGGTAAAGAGACGGTGCTGAACCTGCTGGCGCTGCGCTTTGCCAACTCGCTGTTCGTCAATAACTGGGACAGCCGCACCATCGATCACGTCGAGATCACCGTGGCGGAAGAGGTGGGTATTGAGGGCCGCTGGGGCTACTTCGATCAGGCCGGGCAGATGCGCGACATGATCCAGAACCACCTGCTGCAAATTCTGTGCATGATTGCCATGTCCCCGCCGTCAGACTTGACTGCCGATAGCATCCGCGATGAAAAAGTGAAGGTGCTGAAATCGCTGCGCCGCATTGACCGCACCAACGTGCGTGAAAAAACGGTGCGCGGCCAGTACACCGCCGGTTTTGCCCAGGGCAAAAAAGTGCCGGGCTACCTCGAGGAAGAGGGGGCCAACAAGTCCAGCCATACAGAAACCTTCGTGGCGATCCGCGTGGATATCGACAACTGGCGCTGGGCGGGCGTACCGTTCTACCTGCGTACCGGTAAACGTCTGCCGACCAAGTGTTCCGAAGTCGTGGTTTACTTCAAAACGCCGGAACTGAACCTGTTCAAAGAGACCTGGCAAGAGCTGCCGCAGAATAAGCTGACCATTCGTCTGCAGCCGGATGAAGGGGTGGATATCCAGGTGCTGAACAAAGTTCCCGGACTTGACCACAAGCATAACCTGCAGATCACCAAGCTGGATCTGAGCTACTCGGAAACCTTTAATCAAACCCACCTGGCGGATGCCTACGAGCGCCTGCTGCTGGAAACGATGCGCGGTATCCAGGCGCTGTTCGTCCGTCGTGATGAAGTGGAAGAGGCGTGGAAGTGGGTCGACTCCATCACTGAAGCCTGGGCTGCCGATCGCGATTCGCCGAAACCGTATCAGGCGGGTACCTGGGGGCCGGTTGCCTCCGTGGCGATGATCACCCGCGATGGTCGTTCGTGGAACGAGTTTGAGTAATCGCCAGCTCCTCCGTCAGGGTTATTTTACCGGTAACATGATCTGACGCAGCAAGTCGCGTAATTTTTAATCTTTTAAGCCCCGGAGGATTCACCCCCGGGGCTTTTTTTATTACACTGCCTGCAGATATTTTGCCCCTGAGCCCCAGTACTGGTGCCCTAAGCCCCTAAAAGTACCGCTAAAGCGCTGCGGCCGGACAGATGAAATTTGAGGAGCCTTTATGAATTCTGAAATGTTACAGGTAACAAATCGCATCATCGAACGCTCGCGCGATACCCGCGAAGCCTACCTCGCCCGGATTAACCAGGCCAAAACCGACACCGTTCATCGCGCCCAGCTGGCATGCGGTAACCTGGCCCACGGCTTTGCCGCCTGCCAGGCGGATGACAAAGCCTCGCTGAAAAGCATGCTGCGCAATAACATCGCCATCATTACCTCCTACAACGATATGCTGTCCGCCCACCAGCCCTATGAGCGCTATCCGGACATTATCCGCAAAGCGCTGCACTCTGCGAACGCGGTAGGCCAGGTCGCCGGCGGCGTTCCGGCGATGTGCGATGGCGTGACGCAGGGGCAGGACGGGATGGAGCTGTCGCTGCTCAGCCGCGAAGTGATTGCCATGTCCGCCGCGATTGGCCTGTCGCACAACATGTTTGACGGCGCGCTCTACCTCGGCGTCTGCGATAAAATTGTCCCCGGCCTGGCGATGGCTGCGCTGTCGTTCGGCCACCTGCCGTCCATCTTTATCCCTTCCGGGCCGATGGCCAGCGGCCTGGCGAATAAAGAAAAAGTACGCATTCGTCAGCTCTATGCGGAAGGCAAAGTGGATCGTATGGCGCTGCTGGAGTCCGAAGCCGCGTCTTACCATGCGCCTGGCACCTGTACCTTCTACGGTACCGCCAATACCAACCAGATGGTGGTTGAGTTTATGGGGATGCAGCTGCCCGGATCGTCATTCGTGCATCCGGATGCGCCGCTGCGCGAAGCGCTGACCGCCGCCGCCGCCCGCCAGGTGACCCGCCTGACCGGCAACGGTAACGAGTGGATGCCGCTGGGCAAAATGTTTGATGAAAAAGTGGTGGTCAACGGGATTGTCGCGCTGCTGGCAACCGGCGGCTCTACCAACCACACCATGCACCTGGTGGCTATGGCGCGGGCGGCAGGGATTATCATTAACTGGGATGATTTCTCCGATCTCTCTGACGTGGTGCCGCTGCTGGCGCGCCTCTACCCGAACGGCCCGGCGGATATTAACCACTTCCAGGCGGCTGGCGGCGTGCCGGTGCTGGTGCGCGAGCTGCTGAAAGGCGGCCTGCTGCATGAAGATGTTCACACCGTGGCCGGCTTCGGCCTCTCTCGCTACACCATGGAGCCCTGGCTTAATAACGGCGAACTTGACTGGCGCGAAGGGGCGACCGCGCCGCTGGACGAACAGGTTATCGCCACGTTTGACAAACCGTTCTCTCGCCACGGCGGCACCAAAGTGCTGAGCGGTAACCTCGGACGCGCGGTCATGAAAACCTCCGCCGTGCCGGTTGAAAACCAGATTATTGAAGCTCCTGCGGTGGTTTTCGAGAGCCAGCATGACGTACTGCCCGCCTTTGAAGCGGGGCTGCTCGACAAAGATTGCGTGGTTGTCGTCCGTCATCAGGGGCCAAAAGCGAACGGCATGCCAGAATTACATAAACTTATGCCGCCACTTGGTGTATTATTGGACCGCCGTTTCAAAAT
>OJXA01000240.1_pt1 | contig 18726 bp, 9 predicted proteins | sample 1600581 | NCBI WGS metagenome assembly OJXA01 (sample SAMN04436615, study PRJEB24849) | human gut metagenome | biome: human gut; feature: NICU; material: stool | host: Homo sapiens | place: USA: Saint Louis, MO | collected 2009-12-13 | reverse complement strand
ACTTCTTGAATATGATTAACAAATTTCAAAGGAACATCGCAATAATTATTGATTTCCTTCGCTAACCAATTTTCTTGTATCTGATTAATAGATGAATGAAGTAAAATTTTAACAGGAATTTGTTTATTTAATAAAACACTCCGAATAATTAAAAAAATGGTTTCTTTAAATAACGCATCTAGTGGATGTTGTTTGTCAAAAGGCAAACGCTTTAAGAAATAGTTGGTTGTTCGTGAAACATTTGGGTATTGTTTTTCATACAAAGAGACATTAGCAACCTCATAGCTCAATTCCTCTTCCACAGGGAAATGAATCAGTCGTTCACTGGCATTGGATAAATTAACCAACAAAAAGACCACTTCTATTGCGCTTAAATCCAACTGTAATTGCGTACATTTTTCAAAAATCCAAGTAGCGTGTGGACTGTTATCCATTCCCATGATCGCTAAGTTGGCAAAGTTGATGGTTTCCATTTGGACCAGAGAGTACATCGTTAATGTGCTGAAGAAATCATAATAAAAATGAATCTCAGCTTGCCAAGTGTCAGGCTCTTTTTGTTCATCAATAAAACAATCATTCACTAATAGTTGGAATTCTGAATAAGGAAAGGCCAAATTAATAGCAGCAACTTCTGGATAATTGGTGATTGTAAAACCGGATTGATAACGGAGTAAACCTATGGACATAATTAATTTTAATTTGCGTAAATCAGTATATGTAAAGTAAGGGTAACGGTTTTTGATGATTTCAATGAAGTTCTGCAATTGTGCTTGATTAGTCTTAGATAGAAATGGTACTAGAGAAGTTCCTGAAATGAAGAATAAGGAATAAAAGAAACTGCGAAAATCTTTCTCGTTACCACAAATTTTTTCTCGTCTTTTTAAGTTTAAATAACAATTAAATCTAGCTAGATGATTATTTAAACGGTCACTGACTTGTTTAAAAATAGAAAAGTTAATAAAGTGCTCTTCACAAAAATCTTTGGCTGAAGTGTAGCGTTTTAAAAGTAAATCCAGGGCTAACATATAGGTTAATGACCCGCGAACTACGGCTTCTTTCATTAACTCAATCGGGATATTTTCATCGGCAACTAATTCTATGGACTGTTGATTATTAATGATGCGAATATGTACATTTTCATGTGTATTGACTCGAGAAATTAACAAAGTTAATTGATTCAATAAATTGTTGATATTGTAATGGGAAAATTCATATTTTCGTCGGAGTACTTGCATGGGGACTTTTTCTTTACTGTCATACAAGTATTCAATTAGGGAAAGTAACTGAATTTCCTGTTTGGTTAATAAGTTATACATAATAACCACCTTTCTAATTGGTTATGATTGTTTGATTTTTCAGATAATACAGATAGGGCATTCTTTTCTAAATGACATTTGACAATTGCCAGTGAAAGAACTAGTTGTTCTTATGCTACTGTATCTATTCTTAAAAATCAAGAAGAACTGAATGTGTCAAATGGAAGAAAACATGGACAAAAAATGATAGAGCAAAAAATTATTAAGAAAAACAACCAGTTTATATAAAACATTTAAATAACAAAAATGATAATTTGAGTCTATTGATTTTTTAGCTTAAATAGCTTATACAAATAGGCTTTTTTGTCTGGTTAGTTCTTATGAAAAAAATTAAAAAAAACGGTATAGTGGAAGAAGGAATAGTAAAAATAAGAAAGGATAAGGACGTGTTTTCATAAAGATGAAAAGGGTTTCTGGGATTTCATCAACTTTTTCTATTTGGAGGAGAAGTTGTTGATAATTTTCGCTGAAAAATCTCGTTATACTCTTCTTATTCTTATAGAAGAGTCTATAGGAAAAAGCAGAAAATGAATCCGCATTCGAAGTAAGAGTGCGTTTTGAGGAGATAAAAAGAAAAGGTGTGTTGGCTGTCTGTTTTAGCAAGGAAGAAAGACAACAGAAGAGCACTCACTTATTTGGTTTAAAATAAAAAATTGGTACGAAGTGAACGTTCTCTTCTATGTGTCGTTAGTAGAGGAAGGATGAAAGAAATGAGAAAGAATGGTCCAATGGTAAACCGTTGGCTCTACGGGTTGATGTGTTTGTTACTTGTTCTAAATTATGGCACACCACTCATGGCTTTGGCGGAAGATGTTAACAGCGATGGCCAGTTAATGTTAGGAGAAGTGAAGCAAACCAGCCAGCAAGAAATGACCTTAGCGCTTCAAGGAAAAGCACAACCAGTAACACAAGAGGTTGTAGTGCATTATAGTGCCAATGTGTCAATCAAAGCTGCACATTGGGCAGCGCCCAATAATACGCGCAAGATTCAAGTGGATGACCAGAAGAAACAGATTCAAATTGAATTGAATCAGCAAGCGTTAGCAGATACGTTAGTCTTAACGTTGAACCCTACAGCTACAGAAGATGTGACGTTTTCTTATGGACAACAGCAACGAGCGTTGACGTTAAATACTGGTACTGATCCGACAGAATCAACGGCAATCACGAGTTCGCCAGCCGCATCAGCGAATGAAGGTTCAACAGAAGAAGCATCTACAAACTCCTCTGCTCCTCGTTCGTCCGAAGAAACTGTCGCCAGCACGACAAAAGCGATAGAAAGTAAAACAACCGAGTCTACGACTGTCAAACCGCGCGTAGCAGGACCAACAGATATCAGTGACTATTTTACAGGTGATGAAACAACGATTATCGATAATTTTGAAGATCCGATTTATTTAAATCCTGATGGCACACCAGCAACACCGCCGTATAAAGAAGATGTGACCATTCATTGGAACTTTAACTGGTCGATTCCAGAAGATGTGCGGGAACAAATGAAAGCAGGCGATTACTTCGAGTTTCAATTACCTGGCAATTTGAAACCTAATAAACCAGGTTCAGGTGATTTAGTTGATGCAGAAGGCAATGTCTATGGAACCTACACAATTAGTGAAGATGGTACGGTTCGTTTTACCTTTAATGAGCGAATCACGTCTGAAAGTGACATTCACGGGGACTTTTCTTTAGATACTCATTTGAATGATTCAGATGGGCGGGGCCCAGGAGATTGGGTGATTGATATTCCTACACAAGAAGATTTGCCGCCTGTAGTGATTCCGATTGTCCCAGATACCGAACAACAAATTGATAAACAAGGCCATTTTGATCGAACGCCCAATCCTAGTGCGATTACTTGGACGATAGATATCAATCAAGCGATGAAAGATCAAACAAATCCAACTGTGACGGAAACATGGCCAACAGGGAATACCTTTAAGTCCGTGAAAGTCTATGAGTTAGTGATGAATCTTGATGGAACAATTAAAGAAGTGGGTCGCGAACTTAGTCCAGATGAATATACCGTTGATAAAAATGGCAATGTGACGATTAAAGGTGACACCAACAAAGCGTATCGTCTTGAGTACCAAACGACGATTGACGAGGCGGTTATTCCAGATGGCGGCGGCGATGTGCCTTTTAAAAATCACGCGACGTTAACAAGTGATAATAATCCAAATGGGTTAGATGCTGAAGCAACTGTTACCGCCACATATGGCAAAATGTTAGACAAGCGCAACATAGATTACGATGAAACCAATCAAGAATTCACTTGGGAAATTAACTACAACTATGGTGAACAAATCATTCCAAAAGACCAAGCAGTCATTACAGACACAATGGGCGATAATTTAACGTTTGAACCAGATTCTTTACATTTATATTCAGTGACGTTTGATGACAAAGGAAATGAAGTCGTTGGAGCAGAACTTGTGGAAGGAAAAGATTACAAAGTGGTAATCAACGGAGACGGTTCCTTTGCAATTGACTTTTTACATGATGTGAATGGCGCAGTCAAGATTGATTATAAAACCAAAGTTGATGGAATTGTCGAAGGCGATGTTGCCGTGAATAATCGTGTGGATGTCGGCACTGGTCAGCATTCAGAAGGTGATGGCACAGCCAGTCAACAAAATATTATTAAAAACACTGGTGCAGTTGATTATCAAAATTCAACGATTGGTTGGACGTTAGCTGTGAATCAAAATAATTATTTGATGGAAAATGCCGTGATTACGGACACATACGAACCAGTTCCTGGCTTAACCATGGTACCCAATTCGTTGGTTGTTAAAGATACAACCACTGGTGCTCAGTTGACGTTAGGTAAAGATTACATGGTAGAAATAACTCGTAATGCAGAAGGTGAAACAGGCTTTAAGTTAAGTTTCATGGGGGCGTATGCCAAAACAAGTGATGCCTTTTACGTAACCTATACTACCTTTTTCGATGTTACCGAGTTAGATGCTAACAATCCTGCATTGGACCATTACCGAAATACCGCTGCCATTGATTGGATGGATGAAGCAGGAAACAATCATCATTCAGAAGATAGTAAACCGTTTAAACCTTTACCTGCTTTTGATTTAAATGCGCAAAAAAGCGGTGTTTACAATGCCGTCACCAAAGAAATCACTTGGACGCTTGCGGTTAATTTAAGTAATAATCGTTTAGTCGACGCCTTTTTGACGGATCCAATTTTAGCCAATCAAACCTATTTGGCTGGGAGCTTGAAAGTCTATGAAGGCAATACAAAGCCAGATGGTTCGGTTGAAAAAGTGAAACCAACGCAACCGTTGACGGATATCACAATGGAAGAACCAAGCGAGAAAAACCAAAATACTTGGCGTGTTGATTTTCCTAATGATAGTCGTACGTATGTGATTGAATTTAAGACGTCTGTTGATGAAAAAGTTATCGAAGGTTCGGCTAGTTATGACAATACCGCATCTTATACAAACCAAGGTTCTTCACGTGATGTGACAGGAAAAGTTTCTATTCAACATGGTGGCGAATCAGTGAAAAAAGGTGGCGAATACCACAAAGATGATCCAGATCATGTGTACTGGCATGTAATGATCAATGGCGCCCAATCGGTTTTAGACGATGTGGTTATTACTGATACACCCTCACCAAACCAAGTGCTAGATCCCGAGTCATTGGTGATTTACGGTACCAACGTAACAGAAGACGGAACTATTACGCCAGATAAATCTGTTATTTTAGAAGAAGGAAAAGATTACACACTGGAAGTTACCACCGATAATGAAACAGGACAACAAAAAATTGTCGTTAAAATGGCCCATATTGAAGCACCTTATTATATGGAATATCGTAGTTTAGTGACTTCTTCAGCGGCGGGGAGTACAGACACGGTATCCAACCAAGTGTCAATTACTGGAAATGGTTCAGAAGTCGTTCATGGGGATGACAATGGCGATGTGGTCGTTGACATTGATCACAGTGGCGGGCATGCCACAGGGACTAAAGGCAAAATTCAGCTGAAGAAAACAGCCATGGATGGGACAACTATTTTAGCAGGCGCCCATTTCCAAATTTGGGACCAAGCTAAAACACAAGTCCTACGTGAAGGTACAGTAGACGCCACTGGGGTTATCACATTTGGTGGGTTGCCGCAAGGGCAATACATTTTGGTGGAGACGAAAGCACCAGAAGGTTATACAGTTTCGGATGAATTAGCTAAAGGTCAAGTCATCACTATTGATGAAGAAACTTCAGCCGAAGGAGCACAACCAACCATTATTAAAAACGATGTCAATAAAGTATTTTTAGAAAAAATGGATGAGAAGGGTAAAAAGTTAGTCAATGCTCGCTTTAAATTAGAGCATGCCGTAACCACGCCGTTTACTCATTGGGAAGAAGTTCCCCTTGCGCCGGATCGAACCAACGCGAATGGCCAGTTAGAGGTGGATAGTTTAAAACCAGGGCTTTATCAGTTCACAGAAATCGAAGCACCGACAGGCTATCTTTTAGACACGACACCCAAACGGTTCATTGTGACACAAAACACGAGCGGACAAATTCGTGATGTTCATGTTAAAATGCTTAATTACCAAGGTTCTGCTGAACTAATTAAAAAAGACCAAGCAGGCAATCCATTAGCAGGTGCTGAATTTTCAGTCCTTGATACCACAGGACAAGCAGTTCGAGAACACTTAGTTTCGGATGCAAACGGAAAAGTCACAGTGACGGATTTAGCCCCAGGAAAATATCAATTTGTGGAAACCAAAGCGCCAGCAGGGTACCTTTTAAACACTGAACCAAGTGCTTTCACGATTGCAGCAAGCGATCGGGGCAAACCAGCAACAGTTATAGCAACGGCTAACTTTGTTAACTATCAAGGCGCAGCTAAATTAATCAAAAAAGATGTGAATGGACACTTATTAAGTGGTGCGACATTTAAAGTGCTTGATGCGAAGGGACAAACGATTCAAACAGGCTTGACGACAAATAGTCAAGGGAAAATTATTGCAGAGCACTTAGCCCCAGGTAAATATCGCTTTGTAGAAACCAAAGCGCCAACAGGCTATTTGTTAAATACCACGCCAGTCCCATTTGAAATTGCTGAGAAAAATGCTGGTAAACCAGCGGTCGTTGTTGCTAGTGACAACTTTGTGAATTACAAAGGGGCTTTCCAAATCGTGAAAACGAATAGCGCAGACCAACCATTAGCAGGTGCTGTTTTTGAACTATATGATCACAATAAACAATCATTAGGGATTACAGCAACGAGTGGCAAAGATGGCAAAATTATCTTTAGAGACTTGGCGCCAGGTACCTATTATTACAAAGAAATCAAAGCACCAAAATTACCAGATGGCGCAGATTATATTATTTATCCTGAATTAGTAAAAGTAGAAATTCGTGGTGATTTCAAAGGCGATCCGGAGATCTTCCAATTAGGGGCCTTCGCCAATTTCAAAGGACGCGCCGTCTTTAAGAAAATTGATGCCAATGCGAACCCACTTCCAGGAACGATTTTTAAATTGTATCGAATCGAAAACGGGGAAAAAATCTTTGAAAGAGAAGTAACTGCTGAAAAAGATGGTTCATTGGCTATGGACGATTTAGGCGCTGGTAGTTATGAATTAGACGAAATGGATGCAACGGATGGCTATATCGTCAATAAACAACCCATTTATTTTGTAGTGAAGAAGAATTCAAATGATAAACAACCACTAGATGAGTTAGAGTTTGTAAATTATCAAGCGGAAGTAACGGGACGTAAAGTCAACGAGCAAGGTCAAACCTTAGCGGGTGCAGTTTTTGCAATTTACAACGCCGATAATCAGAATCAGCCACAAGGTTCACCAATAACATTCTTGAATCGTGCAGGAGAAAAAGTTTCTGAAATAACAACGGAGAAGACTGGCGAAATTTACGCTAAAGGTCTGAATGAAGGGCATTACGTTTTAGTGGAAACGAAAGCACCAACAGGCTATCTGTTAGACACAACGCCACATCCATTTGATGTAACCGCCCAATTAGGAAAAGAGCAGCCAATTGCTTTAGGCGATCTTATCAATTATCAAGGAACTGCTCAATTAACCAAAGAAAACGAAACAGGTGAAGCATTGGCAGGTGCGGTGTTTAAGGTCATTGATGAAACAGGGCAAACCGTAGCTGGACAAGCCAATCTGATGTCTGACAAGCAAGGCAAAGTCATTGCGAAAAACTTAGCACCGGGAACGTATCGTTTTGTGGAGACACAAGCGCCAACAGGCTATCTTCTTAATGAAACGCCAAGCGCAAGCTTTACGATTGCCAAAGACAACCAAGGCAAACCAGCCACTGTGGTACTTAAAGCACCTTTTATTAATTACCAAGGTGCTGCCAAGCTGGTGAAAATTGACCAGCAAAAGAATGCCTTAGCAGGTGCTGAATTTAAAGTGACAGATGCAGAGACAGGGCAAACTGTCGCTCGTTCATTACGTTCTGACAACCAAGGGTTAGTTCAAGTGAACCACTTACAACCAGGAAAATATACCTTTGTGGAAACAAAAGCACCGGATGGTTACCAACTGTCTAAGCAAGCAGTCGCATTCACTATTGCGGCAACAGCGAAAGACAAACCTGAACTCGTGGATGCGGGCACGTTTGTTAACGAGAAACAACCTTTATCCAAAAAAACAAAACCAAATCAGCCAACAACGAAACAAGCAGCTAGAGAGACAGGTTGGCTTGATTTACCGAAAACCAACACAAAAGTCAATTACTTCTTTGTCTTTATCGGCCTCCTGTTGGTCAGTTTGGCAAGTTGGCTCTTCTATAAAAAGAGCAAGAAATAAGCAAAAGCTATAAAAAAACAGGCCATCCGTCGAAAGGACGGATGGCCTGTTTTTTCATCTTAAGCTAATCAACTGAACAAAAGCAGCTCCTTCTTATTGACATTCTCAGGTAACCCTTCATCGCAGTTTAGCCTTTGAACAGAACTTACTGAGTTCTTGGAGCAAACCGCTTGTGCCTCAGCCTTTGTTTTTCGATGCTATCTTTAGGTATTTTGGCTAAAATATTGTACACTTTACATGTGCAAGAAATTTAGTTAGAGATATGAGGATAGAATGATGAAAAAGATGATGGTTTTATACAACGAAACTTCAGGAAGTAGTGAAAGTAAAGAGATTGCAGAACGCTTTAAAAAAGCTGCAGAAGCGAGAGGGGAAGCGGTTATTTTGCAACCTTCCAATCCAGACATTGATCCTGAAGAAATGCGGAAAAATGCCAAAGAAAATCAAGTGGGTGTCTTGGTCGTCATTGGTGGTGACGGGACCATTCATCATGCCGTTCAAAATTTTAAAGACACCATTCGTGACTATCAAATAGGGATTATTCCAGGTGGAACAGTCAATAATTTTGCACGTGTGTTAAGTATTCCTTTGAAAGAAGAAGACGCCTTTGAGACCATTTTGGCAGGACAGACCACGCCAGTTGATTTTGGGATGGTAAATCAAGATGTGATGATTTCGACCTTAACGATTGGACTATTAGCGGACACAGCAGCAAATGTGACCCAACAGGAGAAACAAAAATATGGTCCTTTAGCCTTTACAAAGCAATTTTTCCGCTTATTAATGAAAAAGAAAAAATACAAACTAAAAATTGATGGCGATGAAAGACGTTGGCATGGCAAAGCCCAATTATTAACGATGACCATGACGAATTCTGCTGGCGGCTTTACCAATTTCGATGCCAATGCTACGCCAGATGACGGCGAAGTCCACATTATCATTTTGCCTAAGTTAGTTTTTTACAAGTTTGTCTATTATTTACCTAAAATTATCAGAGGACAATTAAATGAAATTCCTGGTGTCGTGTATTTCTCTGGGAGTCAATTTAAAATTAGTGGCGAAAAAGACAAGAAAGTCCAAACACGAACAGATGGCGACCCTACCGATGATTTACCGATTAAAGTAACGGTGGAAGCTGGGGGACTCAACGTGTTTGTTCCTGAAACGTCCACATCTACGAAAGAATAAAAGAAACAACTGTTATTTTTTCGTGGAATAGATTTCTCATTTTGTGTACAATAGAACAGAAGAGAGGCAGTTGAGTGAACAGTGAAATGGGATGAATATGTTGATATATTCGATACAGATGTCGTTTCTAAAATTATTATTTTAAGAAACTTGCCAATTAATGAAGGCTGGATTGACATCAATGAGTTAGCAGAAGAATTACAATTAAACAAAAAATCAGTCAAAAAATACGTAGAACTTCTAAAAGATGACATTACGTATTATGCTGTGGATAATGATGCTTCTTTGGCTTTTGAAAAGGGGCATGGCTATCGCTTGAACTTGGCGTCTAGCCAAGCGTTCCAGAAACTTTATACAGCAATTTTTCGGGATAGTTTAACTTATCAAGTAATGGAAGATTTATTCTGGGGTCGATTTAATGGGATTGTGCCAGCGACAACAAAATATCATACCAGTGATGCCACGATTCGGCGCTTGCTTAAAGGGTTTACAGAAATTTTAGCGCCATTGGGGTTAGTGATTAATAAAAGCACCTGGAAAATTGAAGGCAATGAAGCGTATTTGCGCCATTTTGCTTACACTATTTTTATGGACTTAATCCGTGATACTTGGCCTTTTGACTATATACAAGAAACGGAAGTCGCACAAACTGTCCAAAAAATGATGGCTTTTTTCAACGTAGAAGTTGCGGAAACGGTGACACGCCGAGTTAAATATATGGTCGCTATCTCAAAAGTCCGGAGTGCGCAAGGCGCCGAATATCGACCTTCAGCCGAGCAAGAAACTTATTTAGAAGGTAATAAACATTACCAAGCCTTTATAGAAGAGATGACAGCTACAACCCTTTTCCTTAACAAAAACGATTTAACTTTTGTGTACTTTTTCTTGTTAGCCAATGACCAATTTTATCAAGATGAAGCCACTGCACAAGCAATTTTAGCGCATTTTGATGAGTCTGAAGCGCCTGTTTATATGTTGACTCATTTAGTCCAACATTTCTTATTAGAAGAAATACACATGACGCCGCAATTGGAGAAAATTCGTCCGCAAATTTTTTATTATTTGTTTGCTACACATTTATTTGCCGAACTTTACTATGTCCAAAATGTGAAAATGTACAATGTCTTCTGGAATAAAGTTAAAGAAAAATATCCAGTTCTTTTAGAAGAATTAAGCCAAGGCTTAAATCAACTTTACGAACAAACAGGCAATGAATTATTTACAAATAAAGAATTTTTGGCTTTGCGTTATTCTAGTGTTTTGGCGCTTTCTAATGATTTAATTCATCGTGAACAAAAAATTGTTTTAGGGTTAAAATCAGGCTTGCCAGTACTGGAAGAAGAACGGGTGAAACTTTCGATTGAAAATAATTTTCGTCGGTTTTATGCATTGGAAGTCTTACGATACAGTGAAGCAAGCAAAGAAGAATGGCAAAATATTGATTTACTATTAGTGACTTCTTTGGCAGATGTAGAAACGGGCCATCCAGAGATCTTTTTACTTTCAAGTGAGTTAACGTTTGAGCAATATAATCGTTTGAACCAAAAAATAGTAAAAATTAACGAGAAAAGAACCACGTCACTTTAATAAAAAATCAAAAAAATGGGCTTTTTTGAGGTATATGTCCGATAAATTGTAAAAAAATTTTTCTAAAAAGTAAAAAAAGACAAGAAGAAAACGTCAATAAGTAGGTAATCAACACCTACTTATTGACGTTTTCTCGTTGTTTTTTAATAAATACTGCGTCAATTCTTCTGAAAATTATGTCAAAAAGGTACTTTTTTTGCTTTTTTTATCGTAAATAATAGATGATTAGCTATTGATAGTAAAGGAACTACTACTTTTTTTAACAGTCAGTTAAAAAATATTGAGGGTTCTCACAAGAATTTTTCTATATAATAGAAAGAGCAAGGGAAGGAAGGCGGGATAGAATGAAAAAACGGATGGAACAAATTGAAGAAATCTTAAGTTGTGAAGAAAATAGTGCCGGTGTTCGATTAAAGGAATTGGTTGAGGCCTTAGAATTAGAAGTCACAAATCAAAACTTGTTAAAGGTAACAAGTATCTTACATATGAATCCAAAATTTAAAAAAATTTATGCATACGAAGACAGTCGTGTTATTACGCTGTATCAACTTTTACAAAATAAGCCGTTGGAAGTAACGGAATGAAAAGAGGAAAACACATGAAGAAAACAATACTTATTCTTCTATTTGGTTTATTGACGGTGGTTGGTCTACCAATGGTGACTGAAGCGGCTGAACCAGTTGATGCAACAGATGCAACAATTTTTGGTGCGCAAGCGATGGTACCTAATAGCACAGAGGATCAAACAGAGAAGTTACAGACATTACTGAGTCAGACAGCAAAGGAAGGACGGGCATTATTTTTACCACAGGGAAGTTATGCTTTGTCAAAAGATATTACGATTTCTTCAAATTATCAATTAATTGGCGATACAACAGGAGCCACTATTTTACATAATGCTACAGGTACACCGATTCAACTGAAAGACACTACGTACGGAACGAAAACCAATGTACGACTTCAAAATATTGCTTTTGATGGCATCAATGTGACCTTGAAATTGACGAATCAATTAACGCTAGCAAACAATATCTTCTATAATCCATTAAAAGGATTTGTGGTCAATTTAAATGCAGACATTGGCGTTAAGATTTCAGGCAATATTTTCATGCGAGACACAGCACACATGCAACCCAAGATTGATTTTAACCGAGCGATTTACATTGGTGGTTATTCAACACCAAGTCGCTTCCAGTATATGTCAGATGTAGACATCGTGGACAATTTATTTGGGTTAAAAGTGACGGAATTAGATGCGATTAAAAGCACCAGTCGTTCAGACTTAGCAGCAACTATTACACGTTTACAAACAGCCATTGAAGCAGGTGCTATTTCAGTACCTAATGAACAAAATTATCTATCCACCGGGGTTAATTCTTTTAATATGCTGAAGGATGTAACTGTTCAACATAATTTTTTCTATTCACCTTATGATAATGAAGACTTGAATGGTCTGGTGGGAGATCATGCAATTTATTTCCGTGGTGCTCAAAACATCACGGTGGTGGGGAATCATTTACGTGGACTACAAAATGGTCCAGCTGGCGGATTTAAATTTAAATCAGGCCGTAATATTACGATTATGAATAATTATTTGCGAAATACAGGTCTCATTATGTATGGAACACCAGAGATTGGTTTGGCAGAAACACAAGCAGAGGGAGCTATTTCAGAATTATCCAACTGGCTAGTGGCTAATAACATTTTTGATTGGAAGTATTGGAACAATCAATATGCAATTGGAATGGAATACAATCGACATACAGGAAATAACAATGTGTTCAATGGCGTATTTATCAACAATCAGTTTGTTAACTACCACAATATTCCGCAAAACCGACGTCGGGAATTGTTAATCGCTAGTGGCGGTGGTTTCCGACCAGAAACGAGTTTTGTGAAAGACAATACTCGAGATGATGGCCTTAAAAACGGCCAATTATTGGTAGAAAATTGGACAGAGGCGGACTATCGCTTAATGCCAGCAACATGGGAATCATTAATTTCACCAACACTTTATGAGCAATATAAAAATACGCCAATTCCGGTTAGAAATACTTTAGCAACCCCTGTGGCTACAACGATTGTGCAAGGACAATCAATCGATCCGCAGCAACTGGTTGCTAATACAAATGACGCGGATGAAGCAGTCCCAGCCGCTAAAATCGTCAATCCAGAGGTCTTAAATGAAATCGGCCAACAAAAAGTGACTGTTCAATTAACTTATGAAACAGGGTCATTGGTAACAGTGAACGTACCGGTGACGGTAGAGGCCCCTGCAAAAAAGCTTGATTTGTCCCAGCTACAAACCGTTTATGCTTCGATTGGTGAAGCAAACCAATATACAGTTTACTCTTGGCAGCTATTCACTGCCATTGGGCCTAAAACAATTGTTCCTTCCTATTATCAGCAGGCGACACAATTGTTAGCAGAAGGTCAGGAGAGTCAGGACAAAACCCAAGAGCAAGTGGATCAGTTAACAAGTAATTTGCAATCTGCAATGAAAGTATTAGTCAAAAAAGCCGATATCACGCTAGAGCGTACAGAAGCAGAAAATGAACTGGCAAGCGTTCATAAATTAGACGAATCTGTATATACCAAAGACTCTTGGCAAGCCATGCAAGAAGCCTTAATAGATACAACAACTGGCGAAGGAAGCTCTAAGCAGTTACAACAACTGCTTGCTTGGTCAGATGAAGAATTATTAGAGCCAATACTTGGTGGCTTTAAAACGCCTGCAGATGCACAAAAGCGTATTAACCAATTAACACAAACCATAAAAACGGCGTTACTTCTGTTAGTTGAAAAATCAACAGAGACAACTAGTAACACAAGCGAAAGCAGCACCTCAAGCACGACAAGTGAAAGCAGTAGTACCAGCGAAAGCAGCACCTCAAGCACGACAAATGAAAGCAGTAGTACCAGCGAAAGCAGCACGCCAAGCACGACAAGTGAGAGCAGTAGTACGAGTGAAAGCAACACGCCAAGCACAACCAGTAAAACAAGTAGTACCAGCGAAAGTAGTGCTTCAAGTACGACCAGCGCAACCAACAGTACAAGTGAGAGTAGCACCCCAAGCACTGTAAACGAAAGCAGCCAAAACAAAGGCCAGAATTCTGTCATTTACGCGGTAGAGTCTAATCAAGATCCTAATGACGCTCAAAGTAATTCAAAGCCCTCTGCCAAGGCTAGTCAAACAAAGGAATCAGTAGCAGAAAACCAAGCAACTAAACAGATACAGACGAATCAAGAATCGTCAGGAACAGTCAAAAAAGCGGATAATACGACCAAAATTGCCAAGAAAAAATTCCCCAAAACAGGGGAACAATCTTCAGCAGTTGGGAGCTTCCTAGGCCTGAGCTTTTTATCGTTAGCCATAGCAACCTATTGTTTTAAAGTGAAAAGATAACTCTTTAAAAACGGATAAGTAAACATCCTGAAACAAGAAATAGGACTTGTTTCAGGATGTTTTCTTATAAAATTAAAAGAACTACAGTTTTTAGTGAAAAAATACACAAAAGTACTTGAAATTCTGTGATATAAGGGTAAAGTAAAGGAGGACAAAAAACAAAGGAAGTGAAATGTTTGTATACACCAGATGAAATTTTAAGTATTAGTATTGAAAATGGTCAGAAAAAAATTCAAAAGCCTTTGGTAGCAAAACTCATTTTAGGATTTATCGGCGGTGCCATGATTTCCCTCGGCTATTTGGCTTATGTGCGTGTTTCCGCCTCTATTCCAGCAGATTTAGCCAGTGTTCAAGCTTTAGTGGGAGCTGCGGTTTTCCCAATTGGTCTAATTGTTATTTTAATGGCTGGTGGTGAGTTAATCACAGGAAATATGATGGCGGTGAGTACGGCTTGGTTTGCTAAAAAGGTTTCTTTCAGAGAATTACTCGTGAACTGGGTCACAATTACATTGGCAAATATGGTTGGCGCCCTATTTGTTGCCTATTTTTTTGGCCATTATTTAGGTTTAACCAGTAGCGGCGCCTATTTAAATCAGGTTCTTTCTCTTGCAGAACATAAAGTTGCAGCAACTTGGCTTCAAGCAATTATTTCAGGTATTGGCTGTAACTGGTTCGTAGGTCTGGCCTTATGGCTTTGTTATGGTGCGAAAGATGCAGCGGGGAAACTATTAGGCATCTGGTTTCCAGTAATGATTTTTGTTGCAATTGGCTTTCAGCATAGTGTGGCGAATGCATTCATCATTCCAGCCGCAATTTTTGAAGGCGGCGTTCAGTGGGGAGACTTTTTCCGTAATTTTATTTTTGTTTATTTAGGTAATATCATTGGTGGTGCCATTTTTGTTTCTGGCTTTTACTATTTAAGCTATCGCAAACATTAAATCCATTTAGCAGATAAAAACCTACACAAAGGCTAAATGCCTTTGTGCAGGTTTTTTCTTTTTAAACAAAAAGGAAAACGGTTGAAAAATTATTGCTAGATTTTTAAAACAATGTTACATTAATGTTACAAAAAGATTTCTGGAGGTAACGAAAAATGAAAAAAATTGCTTTGTTCAGTATGTTAACGTTCAGTGTATTGTCTTTAAGTCTAGCAGGATGTGGAAACAAAAAAACAGCAAGCACAAATGATTCTAAGCCAAAGCAAGAAACAAAGAAAGCCACGCAGAAATCCTCTAGTCAACAAGAAATGAAAAGTAGTCATTCGTCTGTCACGGGTCAAAATTCTAATGTGACAGGGGAAAATCCGTCAGAAAATGCCACGCAGCCTTCTGCAGGAACTGATGAAACGAATGAAGTCCCTCAAAACCAAGCACCTGATACAAACATTACAATTACCAATGTTGTTTTCAATCCTGAAAGAAATGAAATTAATGGTACTACATTACCTAATGCAACCATTACAGCAACGGTAGTCGGTGATGCTTCTGCACAAGCAGGTGTTTTTTATGCGGATGCCAATGGCAATTTTACAGTAATTAGTCCCAGAGCGGGAGCGACTACTCAATTAATCGCAACCGTTGATCAACGGAATAGTGCACCTGTCCAAATTGATATTCCAAGTTCAGGACAAGAAGCAGCGCTTTCTTTTAGCAATATTACGATTGATCCGAAACAAGGGACAATTTCTGGTAAAACAGCACCGAATGCAACTATTTTAGTGTCACGTGCAGATGATGCGCGGGTGATTTTAGCAAGTTTTACTGCGGATGCCCAAGGGAATTTCACAGCCAGTAATTTAGTTCCCGGCACAAAAAATCGCTTAGATGTTACGTTAAATGGAGAAATAGGGACACCTTACTTGTTTGATTTACCAAATTAAAATAGAAGAGAAGTGATCAAAGCCACCAACGCTAGTTAGCGTTGGTGGCTTTGATGGTTTAAGCTTCTTCTTTTTTATGATTGCGGATATGTAAATAGATGGTATTTTTTGAAATACCTAATCGATCGGCAATCTTTATGACAGAATCTTTGAGATTAAAAATTCCTTGATCATATAAACGAATAACAATTTCTTTATTTTGATTCAAATGTGATACATTTGGATCGCTTTCTACTGCTTGTTTTACTTTTGTCAGTGAAGTAGTGATTAATTCGTCAATATTGTCAGAAAAATGTTCAGAATTTTTAAGCTCTTGGGACATATCATTTTGTTGTCCTGAAGGTAATAAGTCTTGCAAGTAATCAATTAATGGCATTTCTAAATGCATATTGATACAGATCAATCCAATAATACGATCATTTTCACCGATAACTGGAATGGTGGAAGATTTTAAAATAACCCCTTTTTGATTTTTATTGTAGTAGGGTTTCACAGCGTAATCATGTTCCGACTCTACTTGACTTAACATTTTTAACGCCATATCAGTAATGGGGGCACCTTCCTTGCGGTTACTGAAATGGCCATTGATGACTTTGATAGCTGAACTTTCCAAATTTTCTAAACTATGAAGAATGACTTCATGGGTACTACCAAAGAAGTTCCCTAATCCATCAAGCATTAAGGCATGTGAATGTAAGATTTGTTTATCTACTTCACTTAAACGTAAATATGACTCCAAGTGATATCCTCCCCTACACTGAAATTAATTTTAGTGTAATACTTTTTTAATGGAAAAGCAATAAGATTCTTTACGTTAAAAAAATACATTGACTAAACTTTTGTTTAGTCGTATACTCTGAATGTGGAATGAAATTTTTGTTACTCATTGTACTTTAGTTCATCGGAATGCTCGCTCATTCTTTCACTTGTTGAGCAATAAAAATTTTATTCAGGAGTACCATCCGTTATAAAAAAATATAGTTGGAGGCAAAGAAATGAAAACGTTATCAGGAATCTTGATGTTAGTCTTAGTTTTATGTGGCATGTCCCTATTCTCTTTTAAAGCACCGCGAGGGAAAAAATCTTTAAGTGCTTTGTCTGGTGCAGCTTGTGCCACCTTTCTACCAGAGGCGTTTTTGCGATATGCAGTAGGCGGCGTTTTTCATTTAGATTATGTGTCGCAAATTGGTGAAACTATGGGTAGTCTAGGTGGTTTAGCAGCTGGAGCTCTTGTGCCGCTCGCTTTCGGGATTAGTCCAGTTTTTTCAATTATTTTAGGTCTGTCATTGATTAAAGTCAGCTTGTTACCAGCCTTTATTACCGCATATCTTTTATCTTTTGTTGTTGAGCAGATGCAAAAACGTATTCCAGAAGGGATTGACTTATTAGTCGTTATTTTAGTCATTCCAGTCGCTGCTTCGTTAGTTGCTGGTTTTATTCAACCCGTTGTATTAGGTGTCCTAGAAGTTATTGGGGGCACGATTTTAAGTGCAGTAGATGGCAATCCATATGTGATGGGCGCAATTTTAGGTGCTATTATCCCGATTGTTGGTATGACACCGTTAAGTTCAATGGTTTTAACTGCCTTGATTGGTTTGACTGGTGTACCAATGGCTGTCGGTGCGTTGACTTGTTACGGCAGTTCCATTGTCAATGCGGCGCTATTTAAAAAGTTAAAACTAGGCACAGCTTCAACCCCGTTAGCTGTGGCAATTGAGCCATTAACACAAGTCGATATCATCAGCTCCAATCCAATTCCTATTTACGCAACGAATTTAATTTCAGGAATGGTTAGTGGTATTGTAGTGACTTTCTTTGGCTTAAAAGTACCTGTGACAGGAATGGCAACGCCGTGGGCTGGTTTACTTGTGACATTAGGTAACAATGCCATTCAAACGACTTTACTAGCAGTAGCGATTATCACAGTGGTCAGTCTGATGTTTGGATTTTTAGGTGCGCTGGTCTTTAAACGTTACAGAATTGAAGCGGTGGATAATACACCAGAATTTGAAGGAACGACGGAAGTAACCAGTGAAAAAGAAGCAGTAAAAACCAAAGGAGGAGTTACGTATGAACACAGCTATGGCCATCAATAAACCTAAAAAAGTGAACAAAGTAATGAACTACAAAAGTTGTTTTGACATTATCGGTCCTATTATGATTGGTCCTTCTAGTTCGCATACAGCTGGGGCCTTAGCGATTGGCTTAGCGGCAAGAAAGTTATTCGGCGGAACGCCAGAAAAAATTGTGATTAAATACTATGAATCTTTTGCAGACACGCATAAAGGACATGGAACTGATTTTGCAATTATTGGCGGAATTCTTGGACTAGCAGCAGATGATGCCAACGTAACACAATCCATTGAACTTGCGGAAGAACAAGGAATTGAGATTCAATTTTTAGAAATGAGTGAAGAAAGTCCAGTGAAGCATGCTAATACAGCATGTGTGACACTCAGTGATGCAACGCACGAAATTCATTTAACAGGAATTTCTGTAGGTGGCGGCACTATCGAGGTGAAATACATTGAATTAGACGGT
>OJXA01000236.1_pt1 | contig 18945 bp, 12 predicted proteins | sample 1600581 | NCBI WGS metagenome assembly OJXA01 (sample SAMN04436615, study PRJEB24849) | human gut metagenome | biome: human gut; feature: NICU; material: stool | host: Homo sapiens | place: USA: Saint Louis, MO | collected 2009-12-13 | reverse complement strand
CGTCGGGCTCATAACCCGAAGGTCGTCGGTTCAAATCCGGCCCCCGCAACCAACACTTCTTAAAACAATAAACACCCTGAAGGGTGTTTTTTTGTATCTGGCGTTTGTGAAAATGCCGGGCATGATACCCGGCTTAATGCCCTACCCCCGCCGCGCCAGCGTTTCCCCGTCTGAGAAGTAGGCCCGAATCCCCGCCAGAATCGACTCCGCCACTTCCTGCTGGAATTTAGCCGTCTTGAGCTTACGTTCCTCTTCCACGTTACTGATAAACGCGGTTTCGACCAGAATGGACGGAATATCCGGCGCTTTCAGTACCGCAAATCCGGCCTGCTCGACGCTGTTTTTGTGCAGCTTGTTGACCCGGCCCAGTTTGCCCAGCACCGCTTTACCAAACTTCAGGCTGTCGGTAATAGTCAGCGACTGCACCATATCAAACATCGTATGGTCGACGTAACGGTCGCCACTTTTGCTCACGCCACCAATTAAATCCGAGGCGTTCTGCGTGTCCGCCAGGTATCTCGCGGCGGTACTGGTCGCCCCTTTCGTTGACAGGGCAAACACTGAAGATCCGCTCGGCTGGCGGCTGGTGAAGGCATCCGCGTGAATAGAGACAAACAGATCCGCGCGCTGCTTTTGCGCTTTTGCCACGCGGACCTTCAGCGGGATAAAGACATCTTCGTTGCGCGTCATGTAGGCGCGCATATTGCCCTCTTTGTCGATCAACGCCTTCAGACGACGGGCAATTTGCAGCACCACATCTTTTTCGCGGGTGCGATATTTCCCGACGGCGCCGGAATCTTCTCCGCCGTGGCCAGGATCGAGCATGATCACAATCGGGCGATCGCGCCCCGCCTTGCCCGGCTGTGGGCCACTTTGCGCTGGCGGAACCTGGCTGTCGAGATCGCCTTTGTTGTAATCCTCAAGTAATGCCAGGAGCGGATCCTGAATATCCGTCGCATTCGCCGGATAGAGATCCATCACCAGACGCTCCTTAAAAGCGGCAACAGGCGCAAGGGCAAAGAGCTGCGGTTTCACGTTCTGCTTCAGCTCAAACACCATGCGCACGGTTTGCGGATCGAACTGCCCGACGCGCGCCGATTTGATAAACGGATCGTCGCCACGGATCTGAGCTGCCATGCCTTTAAGCACGGAGTTGAGGTTTACACCTTCGAGATCAACCACCACACGTTCAGGATTGCTGAGGGCAAATTGCTTGTATTTCAGCACGCGATTGGACTCGACCGTCACGCGCGTATAGGTCGACGACGGCCAGACGCGCACCGCGACTACCTGGCTTGTGGCGGCAAGACCCACCTGGCTGACGCTAAGCAACCACATCGCCCCGGCCCCTTTTAACAGGCGGCGGCGGCTTATTGCTGAATTGGATCCCGACATGCTTCTCCCGAGCAAGAAATCTGATTGATGAACAAAACGCCCAAATTGACCGAAAACTTTAACGAATGACGCATAAACTGTCATCTATAAAAGGGTAAACAATCATACGTTAACGCACGGATTACTTATTATTTTCTGTGGGTCGCAGAAAATTTAGGCTTGCACACGCGGTCACAATCGAATAAAAATACAGAAATTACGAATAAACATTCACTAAGGGTTGTGTCATGGTTAAGGAACGCAGAACCGAACTGGTCCAGGGATTCCGCCATTCTGTTCCCTATATCAACACCCATCGGGGAAAAACGTTTGTCATCATGCTTGGCGGCGAAGCCATTGAGCATGAAAACTTTTCCAGCATCGTCAATGATATCGGCCTGCTGCACAGCCTCGGCATCCGTCTGGTGGTGGTGTATGGCGCACGTCCGCAAATCGAAGCCAACCTGGCCGCCCATCACCATGAGCCGATCTACCACAAACACACGCGCGTGACGGATGCGAAAACCCTCGAGCTGGTCAAACAGGCGGCGGGTCTGTTGCAGCTCGATATCACTGCCCGCCTGTCGATGAGCCTGAATAATACGCCGTTGCAGGGCGCGCACATTAACGTGGTGAGCGGCAACTTTATCATCGCTCAGCCGCTCGGCGTGGACGATGGCGTGGATTACTGCCACAGCGGTCGCATCCGCCGTATTGATGAAGACGCCATTCACCGCCAGTTAGACAATGGCGCGATCGTCCTGATGGGGCCCGTTGCCGTCTCCGTAACGGGTGAAAGTTTTAATCTGACCTCAGAAGAGATTGCCACCCAGCTGGCCATCAAGCTGAAAGCGGAAAAAATGATCGGCTTTTGCTCCTCGCAGGGTGTCGTGAACGATGAGGGCGTAATTGTGCCAGAACTTTTTCCGAATGAAGCCCAGGCGCGCGTGGAAGCGCTGGAAGCAGAAGGCGATTACTATTCCGGTACCGTGCGTTTTCTGCGCGGCGCCGTTAAAGCGTGCCGCAGCGGGGTGCGCCGCAGCCACCTGATCAGCTATCAGGAAGACGGTGCGCTGTTGCAGGAACTGTTCTCCCGGGACGGGATCGGTACGCAGATCGTCATGGAGAGCGCCGAGCAGATCCGCCGTGCCACCATCAACGATATCGGCGGCATTCTGGAGCTGATCCGTCCGCTGGAACAACAGGGCATTCTGGTTCGCCGATCCCGCGAGCAGCTGGAGATGGAGATCGACAAGTTCACCATCATTCAGCGCGATAACCTGACCATTGCCTGTGCGGCGCTTTATCCGTTCCCGGAAGAGCAGATTGGCGAAATGGCGTGCGTTGCCGTGCACCCGGATTACCGTAGCTCCTCGCGGGGGGAACTGCTGCTTGAACGCGTGGCGGCACAGGCGCGCCAGATGGGTCTGAGCAAGCTGTTCGTGCTCACCACGCGCAGCATTCACTGGTTCCAGGAGCGCGGCTTCACGCCGGTGGATATTGATTCCCTGCCGGAAAGTAAGAAAGAGATGTACAACTACCAGCGCCGCTCGAAGGTGTTAATGGCGGACCTGGGATAACAGTCACCCTCTCCTGCTGGAGAGGGCGTTCACTCAGACAGATTCAAATATCGCGCTTAATCCGCTTCTGCGCTCGGTACGGGTGGCAATAGCCTGGCTCAACACGCGCTCATCCGCATATAGCGACAGGCGCTGGCGCGCACGGGTAATGGCTGTGTAGACCAGTTCGCGGGTCACTACCGGCGACAGCTGTGTCGGCAGGATCAGCGCCGCATGGTTGAACTCGGAGCCCTGAGATTTATGTACCGTCATCGCCCATGCCGTTTCATGCTCTGGCAGGCGGCTGGGCTGGACGGACTTCACGCTACCGTCCGGTAGCTGGAACCAGACGCGCAGACCGTTACCGCGATCGAGCGCAATGCCGATATCCCCGTTGAACAGCCCCAGCGCACTGTCGTTGCGGGAGATCATCACTGGTCGGCCCTCATACCATCGCGAATGCAGCTGACGGTTAATTTTGCGTTTCTGCACCAGCAACTGCTCCAGCCTGTCGTTCAGGCCCGTGACGCCAAACGGCCCTTCCCGCAATGCGCACAGAAGCTGGTATTCGCCAAATGCGGCGATGACCTGTCCGGGCTGACTGCGCTGCTGCACGCAGCTCAGAAAATGCTGGTATCCCTGGAGAGCCTCCTCAAGCATAGCCTGATACTCTTCCCCGCTTTGCAGCGATTTCTTTTCAATGTCAGTGAAGGTACCGTCAAACACCGTGCGCGTGGCGTGCCTGTCGCCACGGTTGACCGCCGCAGCCAGCTGGCCGATGCCGGAGTCGCTACCGAAACGGTAGCTTTTTTGCAGCAGGCACAGGCTGTCACGCAGTGCGCCCGCGATCGGCGTGTGATCGGGTTCAAGCGAGCAACCGGTCAGACGGGCGAGCTCCTGCGCCCGCGCGGCGGTATAACCGTAACTGGCGTAGGTACAGATATCTCCCAGCACCGCCCCGGCTTCTACAGAGGCGAGCTGGTCGCGATCGCCCAGGAAAACCACCCGCGCATGGGGTGGCAGAGCATCAATCAGGCGCGACATCATGGTCAGGTCGATCATGGAGGCTTCATCCACCACCAGCACGTCCAGATGCAGCGGATTGCCCGCATGGTAGCGCAGCCGCTGGCTACCCGGCTGCGCGCCGAGCAGACGGTGCAGAGTACTTGCTTCACCCGGGAAAAGCGCAAGCTGCTCCTGGGTGAGCGGCAGCCGTTGCATCGCACCGCCCAGTGATTCGGTCAGACGCGCCGCGGCCTTCCCGGTGGGCGCCGCCAGACGAATACGGCATCGCTGCTCGCCTGAAAGCTGTATCAGGGCTGCCAGCAGCTTTGCGACGGTCGTTGTTTTCCCGGTTCCCGGGCCGCCGGATATCACCGAGATCCGCCGCGTCAGGGCGACGGCTGCCGCCACTTTCTGCCAGTCTGTGGCCTCACCGGAGTCAAACAGCCTGTCCAGCGTCTGGCGAAGCTGTGCTTCGTCGCAGGGAAGCGGCGCATTGGTCTCACTAAAGAAACGCGCTACCGTCAGTTCGTTTCGCCACAGGCGGTTCAGGTATAAGCGCTCCCCCGTCAGGATCAGCGGTGCCTGGTTGTCTCCCGGCCCGACGGCTGACGATTCACGCAAGATTTTCTGCCAGTCCACCTTATCTCCCAGCAGCACAAAGCAGGACTGGAGGACAGGCGGCATTTTCTCGTCAGCCACCAGACGCGAGAGCGGCAGACACACATGCCCCTCTCCGGCATCTTTACTCAACAGGGCAGCGGCAAGCATCACGGCGGGCTGGTCAGCGGCAATCATCATGGCAAACTGCACGTCCAGCTGACGCAGCACGCGTTGCTCTACCGCATCCAGCAATAAGTCCTGCATCGTCATGCCATCTCCTCCGTGTTTGCTGCAAACAGGTTATCCATTTTATTAATCAATTCCGCATCCGGACGAGTGCTGAAGATCCCGGAGCGCGGATCGGCAGCATCAACCCCGCGCAGGAACAGATAGATGACACCGCCAAAATGATCGTCGTAGCGATAATCCGCAATACGGTGGCGCAAATAGCGGTGCAGCGCCAGGGTATAGAGCTGATATTGCAGATCGTAGCGATGCATTTGCATGGCGGCCGCCATCGCCTGCTGGGTATAGGCTGCGCTGTTCTCGCCCAGCCAGTTTGATTTGTAATCCAGCAGGTAGTACCGTCCTTCGTGACGGAAGACCAGGTCGATAAACCCTTTCAGCATGCCCTGCACCTGACGGAAGTTCAGCGGCGGGCAACCGGCTGACAGCGGATCGTACTGACGGATAAGCGCATCGAGCGCGTCGGCCTTAAGCGGGCCTGCGACGGGCAGATAAAACTCCATCTCAACCTGCTTATTTTTGGCCGTTAACTGGCGAAGAGAGAAGCCCTGCGTCGTCAGCGGCGCCTGCAAAATGGCGTTGATCCAGTCAGTGAGAACGGGCTGCCAGTGCGCGTCATAGCCTCCGCTCTGCAACATCTTCAGCACCCACTCCTCACTGACAGGCTGGGTGAAATCAAGCTCTTCAAAGAGGCTGTGCAAAAAGGTGCCCGGCGACGCGCCGCGTGGGAACTGATGTGGAGTTAACGTCGGTTCAACCGGAACATCGCCCACCCCTGCGGCATCCACGTCCAGCTTCGGCATGAGATCCTGCGCAATACTTTGCCCTTGCTGTTGCAGGCCAGAATAGCTGGTGACGCGCCAGTCGTCGGCAAGCACCCGTGTGATCTGGCGCGCGTTAAGATCGGTCACGGGCTCTTGCGCCATTTCCCAGCGGCTGTTGTCTGGCAGAGAAGGGATATGCAGGGCGATATCGTCTCCGCAAAGCGACTCAATACAGAGGCGCAACCCCGCCGCATCTTTCGGCTCACCACGCTGAACAAGCCGCCCTAAGGCGCTTAAATGGAAATCGCTCTCCCCTGTTTTCTCCCCGCGACGGCGGAAAACCGGCGCGACGCCCAGGCTGCAATGCCAGACAGAACGGGTCAGCGCCACGTAAAGCAGGCGCAAATCCTCCGCCAGACGCTCCGCTTCCGCCAGCTCAACGCTGGTTTCCGCCTTGCTGAGATCGAGCACCGCATCGAAAGTCTCGCGGTCATGATAATAGGCCTGATCCTGAACGCGGTAGTTGGCGATAAAGGGCAGCCAGACCAGCGGATACTCGAGACCTTTCGATTTGTGAATGGTGACGATTTGCACCAGATGCTTATCGCTCTCAAGACGCATCTGCTGGCTTGCGGCGTTACTGTTTGGATCCGCGATTTGCTGCGCCAGCCAGCGCACGAGGGCATGTTCACTTTCAAGCTGGGTGCCGGCTTCCTGCAACAGTTCGCTGATGTGTAAAATATCGGTAAGACGCCTTTCACCGCCCGATGACGCCAGCATATTTTCGGCAATCTGGCGCCGCGTCATCAATTCGCGCAGCATCGCCATGACGCCGCGTTTTTGCCAGCGTTCACGGTAATGGACAAACTCTTCCACCACCGCATCCCATGCGTTTTCGTCATGGTTGAGCTCATCTATATCGCGCGCGTTCAACCCCAGCATAGAGCTGGCCAGCGCGCTTCGAAGCGTATTTTCGCGCTCCGGGGCCAGCACCGCCTGAAGCAGCCAGAGCATTTCCTGGGCTTCCAGCGTGTCGAACACGCTGTCGCGGTTAGAGAGATACACTGACGGAATATCCAGCAGCGTTAGCGCATCGCGGATTAGCGCCGCTTCCTGACGACTGCGCACCAGCACGGTAATATCAGAGGCTTTAACAGGATTTGCCTGTTCCCCCTGCCAAAGCAGCGCCTCGCCGCGCGCGCCTGCGCTCAGCCAGTCACGGATTTGCGCGGCGCAGTGCTGGGCCATCGCCGCCTGATAGTCGGCAACCCCATAGCCTTCCCCTTCCAGCAGCCAGAAGGTCATGGCGGGCTGCTCCGCGCCACTGACTTCGAAGCGCAGGGATGCGTTTTTTGGGGCGGATTTCACCGGCAGAAAAGGGATTTCCTTGAACATGAACGCCGTCTCCATACGGCTGAACAGCGCATTGACGCTCTCAACCATCCCCGGCGCGGAACGCCAGTTAGTGTCTAACGTGTAATGCGCGACAACCTCACTACGGGCTTTCATATAGGTGAAGATATCTGCCCCACGGAAGGCGTAAATCGCCTGTTTAGGGTCGCCAATCAACAACAGAGCAGTGTCGGGCTGCTGTCGCCAGATGCGGCGAAAAATGCGGTACTGCTGAGGGTCAGTGTCCTGAAATTCGTCAATCATCGCCACCGGAAAACGGGTACGGATCGCGCTGGCGAGCGCTTCACCATTCTCGCTGGACAGGGCTTCGTCCAGGCGGCTCAGCATGTCATCAAACCCCAGCTCTCCCCGGCGACGTTTTTCGCGCGCGACGGCCTGGCGGATCTCCGTCATGGCGCGGGTGATCATCAGGTCATTGAGCGTTAATGGCTCCGCAAGCAGCGCTTCAATCGCCACAAACAGGGGATGCTCAGGCACAATACCGTCGGCTTTGGTTCGCTCGGTCAAAAAGCGTTGCGAAAATTTTTCCAGTGCGTCCGGAAGCTGGTAGCCCCGCGTCTCCTCCTGGGCCCAGGCGCTGATCTTTTCGATCCACTTCCCCTGGTTCCCACGGTTGAACTTGCGTCTGTCGATGCCTGAGTTTTCGATGATTGCATCAATTTCACCGACCGACTCATTCCACTTCTGCTTAAGCGCGGCAATTTTGGCGACGATCTTTTCATGGCGCGAGGCCAGCGTTTCATCGGCAGGCGGCGGAGATTTAATGACCGGCGCTTCGCCTTGCAGGTAACGGTCGATGGCGCGAAGAAGCTCTTCCGGACCTTTCCACAGGGCGTGAACCGCTTCGGCAATGTCGCGCTGCAATGGATAACAGTGACGACGCCAGAAATCCGCACAGGCCTGATAGCGAAGCTCGGATTCATCTTCAATAAGCTGCTGCTCAAAGAGCATGCCGGATTCAAACGCATTCAGGCTTAACATGCGCTGACAAAAACCGTGAATGGTGAAGACGGACGCTTCATCCATTTGCCGCTCGGCCAGCAGCAGCCAGTGCGCAGCCTGTTGCTTATCCGCAATCTCGTCCAGCAGGCTCGCGTAGAGGGGGTTATCCGTTGTCTGACGCAAACAGGCGATGCGCAGCTCATGAATGTTGCTGCGAATACGGCCACGCAGCTCGGCAGTGGCCGCTTCGGTGAAGGTTACCACCAGCAGCTCTTCCACGCTTAACGGGCGCGAAAAAGCGGCGTTGCCGCCGAGCCCCAACAGCAGACGCAGATAGAGCGCGGCGATGGTATAGGTTTTTCCCGTTCCCGCTGAGGCTTCAATCAGTCGCTCACCCTGTAGAGGTAAACTTAGGGGATCAAGCGGCTCAGCGGTATGGGTCATTCTTTCTTACTCCAGGGCATAGTTTGTTGCAGCGCGCTGACGCTCTTCCAGACGGTCCACTCTTTTGATTTTACGTAGTCCGTTTTCCCGTTCTGGCTGCCAGAAACCTGAGACAGGATGGCCATACCCTGCGGTTTTACTACCGCCTGATGGAAGAAATCGGCAACCTTTTGTGGCGTCAGCTGTTTTATTTCGGCCACTATTTTATCACGCGAATCAAATTTCATATTACCGCGATCAAAATCTTTGCTCAGCTGCGAGGCCTCTTCACCCAGCGTCTGCGGCGGCTGCATCACCTGGGCGATAACCGCCTGCTGGATCTGGGCAAACTCTTCCGGCTTCATGGCGCGCAGTTTTGCTTCCGCCTGCGGGAAGAACGCCTGATAACGCTGCCACAGGTAAGCGGGTTGCTTGTCGCTGCTTTGCAGAAGGAAGCCCAGCCCCCACTGACGGCCCACATTCATAGAGAAAGCGAATACCGCATAGCCCAGTTGCTCTTCGGTGCGCAGCTGGTTGTAAAACCACGGCTGAATAATTTGACCGAGAACCGCACTCTGGGCAGAGCTGGTAAATTCGTCATAACCGACAGGGACAAACACCGCGGCCAGCGCGGAATCCGTGCTGCTTCCCGCTTTTTCGAAGATCACGTTCTGCTTTTTCTCTACCAGCACATCCTGATTACGGCACCACTCATCGCCTTTTGAACCCAGTTGCGCACGGACGTTTTGCGCCAGCGTTTTAGCCTGATCTTCGCTCATATTCCCTACAACCAGGAACTCCGGACGGGTATTGGTTTTCAGCGCATCACGGTAAGCCAGCACCTCTTTTAAGGTGACTGAGGGCAATAACGCGCGGCGATCTTCGCGCTGGAAGTACGGAATTTGCGACAGCATCTGTGCTGGCATAATCGCCTGATCGTAGGCTTTACCCTTCTCGGCAGAATCCATCATCTGGGCATACCAGGACTTAGCCTGCTCGAGCTGTTCTTCCGTAGGCGTATAGCTGAAATAACCGTCCAGCAGCGCCTGGAACAGCTGCGGCAAACGCTGGGTATAGCCGTTGGCATTCACCATCAGGCCGTTATTGGCATTGGTGGAGAAACTGATACCACCAACGGCAGCCTGGTTGCTGAGCTGATCGAGAGCAATACCGGCCAGATAATCGTTAAGCGCAAACAGCACCTGGTTTCTGGCGCTGTCCATTGCTTTGGGGTTACGCAGCACCACGCTAACATCCGCTTTTGGCTCGTCGGCGAAATAGCGGCTTGGGGTGTAGACCACGCGCAGCGTCGGCTCATCAACAATCAGCTCCGGGTGCGGATACGCCTTTGCGGGTTTGATCAGCGAGAAATCGTCCGGGATGTAGGGGTTAAGTTCCGGTAACGTCAGCGCAATTTCCCCCGCCTTTTTCTGCCAGCCCGCGAAGGTCTGTTCGCTGATTTTTTCAACCTGATACGGGGCATCAACGAAGTAGGCCATTTTGTTATGCGGTTCGTTCGGGCTGATATACCAGACGCGGGCATTCTGCGGAGTCATCATCGCCAGACGCGCTTTGAGCGCTCCGGCGTCATACTGGTCGGCAATATTTACCGCATCCAGCGTATGTTCCACCGGCACGCGGATCATGGTATCTGCCAGCCACTCAACGTAGTCCATATCACGCGTGATAGAGGGATAGCGGAAATCGAGATCCAGCACGTGCGCCAGCTCGTCAAAGTAGCGTTTATCGACGCCTTTGTCGCGCAGCAGAGAGAGGTAACTGAAAATGGCCGCAACGACGTCGTCCCGGTGAGCCAGCCCTTTATCGGTCAGCGTCGCGGAGATGGCCAGCACGCCGCTATTCCCATTTACAACGGGATCGGAGTCAGCGCGAATACCTTCCACCAGCCCCTGCTTTTGCAGCCAGTCGGAGAGCGTACCCGGGCTGCGGTTGCCGATAAGATACGTCACCAGCTCGTCGGTTTTGCTGCGGAACTGCGCCGTGTTGTTATCAATACGGAATTCAACGCGTAACACCTTGCGCGGCAAGGCCGGCACATAGTGAATAACAATGCCTTTTTGCGCGTCCGTGACAACCGGCACGTTAATCTGCGGCAGATCGATATTTTTATTTGGCACCCTGCCGTAGGTCTGCGCGGCCATGTTTGCCAGCGTCGGCAACGGTTTATTGCTGTAGATAACCGCTTTCATCAGATTGGCGGAATAGTATTTTTCACGAAACGCATGCAGCGCATCGAGCACCGGGCTACCTGGCTTGTCGCTCAGCGTTTCAAGGTTGCCGCCTGAGAAGCGCGAACCCGGGTGCGCCGGATTGATGGTTTCAGCACTAACCTGCGCCATGCGCATACCGTCTCGCGTGCGCGCCATCGTCAGTTCGGCGTTCACGGCATTACGTTCACGGTCAGCGTATTTTTTATCCAGCAGCGGTGCGGCGATGGCATCCGCCAGACGGTCCACCGCCCCATCAAGCGCATCATTTTCCACTTCCAGGTAAAACGCGGTGCGATACGGCGCGGTACTAGCGTTGTGGCTGCCGCCATGCATTTTCAGAAATTCGGACAGGCTGTCAGGCTGTGGGTATTTTTTAGAGCCCATCAGCGTCATGTGCTCAAGGTAGTGCGCCAGTCCAGGATGGGCGTCAGGATCTTCCAGCGAACCCACCGGCACTACCAGCGCGGAGAGCGATTTCACCGCCTGAGGATCGGAAACCAGCAGCACGGTCATCCCGTTATCAAGACGAATCGCCTGATACTCACGGGTGTCCTTATCGCTCTTACGGATTGTTTCCTTGACTGGTTGCCAACCGGAATCGGCCTGAGTGACGGGAGCCCAAAGGGCGACAAACAAAACAAACGCTTTGAACAAGGTGCTGCCTGGCATTACGACCTCTTTATCACGGCTACATCATTAACAACGTGCGTGCTGGACACGCCAGCATCTCTTTCTTTGGGTACATCAGTCCGTGATAAGAGGTGCATCATAAATGAACACCTCATACTGCGCAATTTTTATACAGCACTCAGGACTGATTAAATTTGAACAACGGTAACAGGTAGCGTTGCGCCTCCTGGGTGATAATGTCGAAATATTCTGGCTCCAGCGTTCGCCATAAACGTTGATACCAGACATCGTCACCTTCGCCACGTACCATCATGTTCCCTTCGTAGGCCTGCAAAAACTTGCTGCGCGCTTTCTGGAGCGAAGCCTCATCCGTTAACATGGCATCATTCTGCGCGTCGTAACAGGCTTTTATCCACGCCCCCCCACTTTCAGGCAGCAAAAGCAGAGGTTTGTTCATGCCCTGACGGTAACCTTCAATATAAAGCGACAGATACGTCAACGCCTGCTCAGGCTCCATCGGCGGGAAACGCCATTCGCCGTCCTTACGTACAAACAACCGGCTTTCACCTTCGTGACCACTCGCACTGTAGACAAGATGTTCGAGCCAGAGTTGCAGGCCATGTGAAACGCTGAGCATGGATGGCCGCCAGCGCAGCAGCCCGTCAGACTGCACGTGCGTGAGCCAGCCGCTGAGGTGCATACCGTTACAATCGAGATCGATTTCAATGCTGCTCGCCGGCTGCCGACACGCGATAACGCGGTCAGCTAGCGCTCGCATCTCCTCGCACTGGGCATCCCAGACGATTTCGCCGAATGCACCATACGGAAGTAATCCCGACGCCCTGTAACGTCGGAACAGTTTACTGGCGTCTTCTTCGTCAACCAGCGCATTCAGAAGCTGGGAATTAAGTTTAAAACGCTCCAGCCCATCAAGAATAAACGGTTCCGCATCGGGGATTTCGCTCTCTTCAGAGCGGAAATTCACCTGCAAGCGTTGCTGGAAAAAAGCCCGGACCGGGTGCGCCCAAAAACGCTGTAGCTGCTCAAACGAGAGGGTATCTATGACGCGCGGTTCGAGCGTCTGAATAAAATCGGTTTGCGGCGTCCCCGCTTTCTTCGCGGCGGGAAGCCACTCGCGGGCGTAGCTTTGCAGTTCATCAGGAACGTAATTGACAGGATCAAACGGCATACGGCTATGGTGACAGGTGATATGCGCTATCACCCGACGTTCGCTTTCGTCGCAGTTGCAGGCTTCATCCCCCGGCAGATAGTGGCTCTGTCCGATGTAATCCACCAGCTCCTGCACCAGCACAGACGGGAAACGCTCGCTGTTGTCCTGAATTGAACGACCGATATAGCTGATATACAGCCTGCTTTGCGCAGACATCAGCGCCTCAAGAAAGAGATAACGGTCATCATCGCGGCGGCTGCGGTCGCCCCGCTTCGGTTGTGCGCTCATGAGATCAAAACCCAGAGGTGGAAGCGCACGCGGATAAATACCGTCGTTCATGCCAAGCAGACAGACTACTTTGAACGGGATTGAACGCATTGGCATCAGGGTACAAATATTCACCGGCCCCGCAAGGAAGCGCTGGCTGATGCGCTCCTGATCGAGACGTTGCGTCAGCTCATCACGCAGAAGCGAAAGAGGAACCGCCTCGTGATAGTGCGAATTAACCCCCTCATCAACGATGGCCTGCCACTGCTTCTCGATAAGCGCCATGGCCGCTTCAGTTTCGCTGTCCGGCAGGAAGAAATCATTCAGCATTTCGCGGCAAATCGGCAGCCACTCTTCGAGCGGGCGGGGCTGCATCAACGCACGGCGCCAGCGGTTGAGCTGCATAAGCAGCGAGGCTAAGTGACCAACCAGTTCCGCGATTAACCCACTGGACTCATCGTACGGCAGCACGTCATTCCATTCGCCGTGGATGCTCTCCATCGCATACCCCAGCAGCATGCGCGTCAGGCCAAACTGCCAGGTATGCTGGCCGGTCGCAGGCAGTTCGAACTCCTGGACGTTATCATCGTCGATACCCCAGCGGACACCGGATTCGTTGACCCACTGGCGCAGATAGCGCAACCCCTCTTCGTTAATGTTGAAACGTGCGGCCAGAACTGGCACATCCAGCAGTGCCAGCACATCCTCAGAGATAAACCGGCTATCAGGCAGCGAAAGCAGGCTGATAAAGGCCTGTAGCGCCGGGTGTGACTGACGAGCGCGACGGTCAGAGATGGCGTAGGGCAGATAGCGGTCGCCCGTTGCGCTGCCAAATACCGCCTGAATAAACGGGCTGTAGCTGTCGATATCCGCCACCATCACCACGATATCGCGCGGTGTCAGGGTTGGGTCGTCCTGCAACATGGCCAGCAGGCGGTCATGAAGAATTTCAACTTCACGCTGTGGGCTGTGACAAACGTGGATCGCGATACTACGATCGTCAGGATCCAGTTTTCGCTTCTTATCGCTTCGCGCAAACTCCTCGGCAGTGATCCCGGCAACGGCACGGTTCTCTAAATCCAGAATATCAAGCTGAATATTGTGCAGCAGGCTATCCGGCGTAATATCGGCAAACGCATCCACATCCCCTTCTCCCGAGGAGGTGATATCTGAAAGCAGATAAATATAGTCACGTCCGAGCTTGCCCCACGAGGCAAGCAGCGGGTTCGGCAGGTTCTGAATCCCCTCTTCATCAAAAAGCTGCGCCGCGTTTTCACTGTCTTTAAACAGCGGCACGGCGCGCTCTTCAAAGAGGCGCTTTCTCTGGCGGGTGACCAGCCGTGAAAGCCAGCGCGGATCCTGAATATCCCCCCAATAGTGTCGACACGGGTTGGTAAAGAGGATATGGATATCAGTGTGCTTACCGAGCGCTTTTAGCGCGTTCAGGTAGACAGGCGGCAGCGCGGAGATACCGCAAATGAACACGCGTGACGGCAAACGGGCTGGCCGTTCTGCGCTGTTCTCAAGTATTGAGATAAAGCGATCGTACAGGTTAGCACGGTGCCACTTAGGCTGACCGAGTTTCCCGGTATGCTCGACCAGCGCTTTCCAGAGCGGCGCCTGCCAGATTTGCGCTTCCGGTAACCCATCGACTAATTCTCCCGCTTCCCAGCGAATCAGCCAGTCTGCACGGTAAACCAGATACTGGTCATAAAGGTCGGCAGTACGTGAGGCCAGCTGGAAAAGTTTACGCTTGTCGGTGTCGTCATTCAGATAGTGCCGCAGCATGGCAAACTCATCATGCGCCAGCATGTCCGGCAGCAGCGTCATCAGTTTCCAGGCCATGCTTTGTTTGTTGAAGGCGCTCTGCTCAGGGATATCCGGCAGGACGCGAACAAACATCTCCCAGATAAAGCTCGCGGGCAGCGGAAAATCGATGTTCGCCGCAATGCCAAATTTCTGTGAAAGGGACATTTGCAGCCACTGCGCCATACCGGTGCTCTGCACCAGCACCATTTCTGGCTCAAACGGATCGTCAAGACGCTCTTGCTCAACGATATACTCCATCAGTGCTTCCAGCACATCCAGACGATTTGAGTGGTAAACCCTTAGCATAAACGCTCCCGACTAGCGGCTAACCGGGCAATGCAGACGCGTCAACGCGCCCTGCCGCCCCATAGGAGAAATAAGTGTGACCGTGATGCTGACACATCCGGACTGTGTTGTCTGCCCCCGACTGACCTGCCAGCCCGGCGGGAGCGTTAATGTTGAGATCTGCGACTGATTCCACGCATGATGCCATAGCTGACGATACTGGCTAAGCGCCGCATACCGGGCTGCCAGCGCGCGATGATAGCCGGATAACGCCGTCACAACCACAACCAGCAACATCATTGCCAGCAAAACCTCAACCATGCTAAATCCTTTTTGTCTGCTCAGGGTAACTGACATAGCGTACTTTCCTTAAGGGGGCAGAAATCACTCCAGCCGTGGGCGGAAAAGCGTATCTGCCCTTCCGCGATGTCCCCGCCTCGCCATAGCAACAGATCGTCATTGCCGGCAATAAGCAACACACGCGCCCCAAACAGCCTTACACAGACCCGCAAACGTTGTGTCTGTTTGCACTGAACCTCTGGCTGTAAAGCCCATTTCTGAACGCGCCCCCACTCCAGTGCAGATTGCACGGCAGCCTGCTGGCGAACAGACAAACTCTCGCCACTTACCAGCGTGCTAAAGGTTTGCAGCTGCTGATTTAATCCGGTGAGGATCAGCGTGCCGAGCACCAGCAACAGCAGGACCAGCGCCAGCGATGACATGCCCCGCTGACGATTCACAGATTAAACCCCGTTACGGTATGGCGAGCCGAAAAGGGTGCGGTCAGTTCACCTTTACGGCGGGCACGCAGCTCGATACTGATGACCGGCGCAAAGCCAGCACGATCGGTTTTAGTGACCATAAATTGCTCTATCAGGACCCGATCCGGGTCGGTGAGCTTATCCCATCCCTTACCGTCACAGGATGTGGCGCCCCGCAGCGTTTCAAGCGATCCGGACTCAAGCCGGAATCCCGTACTGTCGTTTTCTGACGCGGTGCTATCCCACTGGCCGTTGCTGTTCGCATCCCATTGCACAATCGCACATCGTCCTTGCCTGCCGATGATCATTCCCTGCCCCTGGCAATGCCCTGCACAGTATCCTGCCCTCTGAAACTGTTTACCGATCGCGAACAGACGTTGCCAGACCTCATCCTCCAGCTCCTGCTGTCCGGATTGCACTAAAACACCCCGCTGTAGCCCCGGTAAAAAACGTGACGTGCTGAGTAACAGAATGCTGCTTATCGTCATCGCAATAAGCACTTCCAGCAGGGAAAACCCTTTTCGATTTACTGGCATGCACCTTCTCCTGCGGCATTACACAGCCTGATACGTCCGCCATTTGAGACAATAACCCACCACCCACCAGCGCGGCTCTGCACCCGGATATGTCCGGCCCACGCGGTATCTCTTAAACCGTAAAATCCCAGCGCAGGTGTTATGTCGCTTATCGTGACCCCTGGCCACATCGGCTTCATCACGAACGGTCCGCCGCTGTCACAACCGGTCACCGCTGAACTGGCCAGACAGTTCTTTTCACCGTCGTTATACAGCGCGATCCTGTGCTCGCTGTTGTGACGGTTGGCGTCATTGCGCAAAAACACCAGGTAATCCCGCACCTGGCAGGCAGTTTGCCAAAGCCGCTGCCGCTGCCGCCAACTGTCCCAGCCATAGAGCCCTGTGGCGCTGAGGATCACTGCCAGCGAAACGGCGATAAGGGTTTCGATAAGCGTAAAGCCTTGTTCGTTTTTCATGGCGGGAGTGTGGCGGAATAGCAGAAACGGTACGAGCGTCAAACCAGAACTTTACGAGCCGCTTTCCGGAGATTTTCACCCGTTGCAACGCGTTGCATCATCTCTGGAAACAGGCTCGAAAAACAAAACGGGCGTGAAAAAAAACCGGCGCTAAAGAGCACCGGTTGTGTCAGGATTTGCCGTATCAGATGGCGACAGGAGCTTTAATGCCGGGATGCGGGTCGTAACCCTCAATCTCGAAATCATCAAAACGGTAATCGAAGATCGACTCCGGTTTACGTTTGATCACCAGCTTCGGCAATGCACGCGGTTCGCGGGTCAGTTGGAGGTGCGTCTGTTCCATATGATTGCTGTAGAGGTGGGTATCACCGCCCGTCCAGACAAAATCGCCCACTTCAAGATCGCACTGCTGCGCCATCATGTGCACCAATAGCGCGTAGCTGGCGATGTTAAACGGCAGGCCGAGGAACACGTCGCATGAGCGTTGATAGAGCTGGCAGGAGAGCTTGCCGTCCGCCACGTAAAACTGGAAAAACGCGTGGCAAGGCGCCAGCGCCATTTTATCCAGTTCACCCACGTTCCAGGCAGAAACAATGATACGGCGCGAGTCCGGATCATTTTTCAGCTGGTTCATGACGGTCGTGATCTGGTCAATATGGCGGCCGTCCGGGGTAGGCCACGCACGCCATTGCTTGCCGTAGACCGGCCCCAGGTCGCCGTTCTCATCTGCCCATTCGTCCCAGATGGAGACATTGTTTTCATGTAGATAAGCAACGTTGGTATCGCCTTGCAGGAACCAGAGCAGTTCATGAATGATCGAGCGCAGATGGCAGCGCTTCGTTGTCACCAGAGGAAAGCCTTCTTGCAGATTGAAGCGCATCTGGTGGCCAAAAATGGAGAGCGTACCGGTGCCGGTGCGGTCGTTTTTCGGCGTGCCCTCGTCGAGCACTTTTTTCATCAATTCAAGATACTGTTTCATGATTCCTCAGGAAAGTTGTTGCTGTGGACGACGACGATACGCCCAAATCATCATAATGGCACCCGCGACAATCATCGGGATGGAGAGGATCTGCCCCATGCTGATGTACTGTACCCATTCACCGGTAAACTGCGCATCCGGCTGGCGGAAGAACTCGACGATGATACGAAACGCGCCGTAGCCAATCAGGAACAGACCAGAGACAGCCCCCATTGGACGCGGTTTGCGGATATACAGATTCAGGATGATGAACAGCACCACGCCTTCCAGCGCCAGCTCATAGAGCTGTGACATATGGCGCGGCAGAACGCCGTAGGTATCGAAAATGGACTGCCACTCAGGATGCGAAGGCAGCAGCGCGATATCCTCCGCGCGGGAGCCCGGGAACAGCATGGTAAACGGCACGCTCGGATCGACACGCCCCCACAGTTCACCGTTGATGAAGTTGCCCAAACGCCCTGCGCCCAGCCCAAACGGGATTAACGGCGCAATAAAATCAGCCACCTGGAAGAAGTTGCGTTTGGTGCGTCTGGCGAAGATCACCATGACCAGGATCACACCAATCAGCCCGCCGTGGAAAGACATGCCACCGTCCCAGACGCGGAACAGATAGAGCGGGTCGTTCAGGAATACCGGGAAATTATAGAACAGGACATAACCGATGCGACCTCCCAGGAATACGCCGAGGAAGCCGGCATAAAGCAGGTTTTCCACTTCGTTCTTCGTCCAGCCGCTGCCTGGACGACTGGCGCGACGGCCAGCAAGCCACATGGCAAAGACGAAGCCCACCAGGTACATCAGACCGTACCAGTGCAGCGCTACAGGTCCTATTGAGAAAATAACCGGATCGAATTCCGGAAAATGCAGATAACCACTGTTCATCTGTCACCACAAGATGTTGTTATTCCGCTGAAAGTGGACAGCGGGTGAATTGCATTCCCGCCGTTGGCAGGTGCTCCAAAGTTGCGAATCATAGCATAAGGCAGGCGCGGAGGATGCGCCTGAGATGTAAAAGATGTGTATAGGGTTTCATGCGCGCTGTTCCCCCTCACCCCATCCCTCTCCCTCAAGGGAGAGGGGGTCGTCGGAGCCGTCATTATTTTGTGAGGATCAGCGGCCGCCCCGGATCAAACCGCCCATGCCGCGTCGCTCCATAAACGCAGCCACCTGATGGCGCACTTCGGCTGCCAGCTGTGCTTCCAGGCTACGCGCGGCCAGTTCGCGCGCCTCATCTTGTTCGATGTGACGTAACAGGTATTTCACACGCGCAACGGAACGTCCGTTCATTGACAGGTGACGGAAACCGAGACCAATCAGGATCGCCACGCACATCGGATCGCCGGCCATTTCACCGCACAGGCGCAGGTCGATATTATGCTGCTCGGCTTCGCGGGCGATCATCGCCAGGGCACGAAGCATCGCCGGATGCAGGCTGTCGTACCGCAAAATCACTCAGGGCGACGATCTGGCACCGGGCGTGCTGAAGATTGTCAAA
>OJXA01000219.1_pt1 | contig 20200 bp, 14 predicted proteins | sample 1600581 | NCBI WGS metagenome assembly OJXA01 (sample SAMN04436615, study PRJEB24849) | human gut metagenome | biome: human gut; feature: NICU; material: stool | host: Homo sapiens | place: USA: Saint Louis, MO | collected 2009-12-13 | reverse complement strand
AGTCTTTGACCCGTGGAGGTATAAGCATATGAATCCATTACAGCAAAAGCTAGACATTAATAACGAACGGTACAGAATTATTGTATCTATTAAAGAGGATTATTTAGACGGTAAATTATCCTTGGAAGAGGGTAATCGTATTTTAAAAGAAAAGTTAGGTACTTGCACGCCTGACGAATTTGCTTATGCAGAGCAAAGTTTGAAAGGTGTCTATAAGGATGAAGAAATACTAGACAAGATGGATGATTTGTTGAATTTATTTGACGGTGTATTAGTGCGTGCCGAAAATGAGTACCCAGAGAATCATCCATTGTGGGCTTATTTAGAAGAAATCAATGCTGTTGAAAAAGTAGCTCTTGAAGCGGATGAATTATTAAAACAAGATAAGTTTATTAAAAATCCTTGGCTTGGCATATTTGATTCCTTAGCAGAATGGCGTATCCATCTATCTCGTAAGCAAAATCAATTATATCCAATGTTAGAAAATCATGGGTTTGATCGTCCTACCCGTATTATGTGGACCTTTGATGACGGCGTACGCGATGCTATCTCTGCATCCTATGCTTTGCTTCGGGAAGATAAATATGAGGAGTTTTTAGCATCTGTTCCAGAAACATTGGCAAAGTTACGTGATTTGAACTCTAAGGAGTTAGAGGTTTTATTGCCAACATCCTTTAAATTATTAAGCGATGAAGAGTTTGTGCGCATGAGCAAAAATGACCATGAAATCGGCTATGCTATTATTAACGCACCAGGTTTATATGTCGTGCCCGGTATTAACGATTCCGCAGCCTCATTAAATGGAAATGCTGCTGGTCAAAATAGTGCAGTATCTAATGAGTTTCTAAATGATTTGGCAGGCTTGTTATCTAAGTATGTAGGTCCTGTAGGTGGAGCACAAGTTGGCAAGGATACAGTCCTCGATGTGGCGACAGGTAAATTAACCTTAGAGCAAATCAATTTGCTGTTCCGTCATCTTCCAGTAGATTTATCCTATGTAGATGAAAACGAACTTGTTAAGTTCTATAGCGATACGCCACATCGCATTTTCCCTCGCAGTGCCAATGTTATCGGTCGTGAGGTAAAGAATTGTCACCCTGCAAAGTCTGTTCACATTGTAGAGGAAATCGTAGAGAAATTCCGTTCTGGTGAGCAAAACCAAGCTGAATTCTGGATCAATAAACCGGGATTGTTTATCTACGTTATTTATACAGCGGTACGTGATGAAAATGGTAAATTCCGCGGTGTCTTAGAAATGATGCAAGATTGTACTCATATTCGTGAACTTGAAGGCTCTCGTACATTGTTGACTTGGGATAAGACTGATTTTGTAGGAAATACAGACAATAGTAATGGTAATGATAAATCCCTAGCTCAAGAGGCTGCAGAAGAAGTAGATGAAGAACCACTCACTACCGATGCTGACGGTCGTTTCCATATCGATGCAAAGACAACTCTATCTAACTTGATTAAACAGAGCCCTGAAGTGGTAGATTATTTGATTTCCTTAAATCCTAAATTTGAGAAGTTGAAAACGCCGATGGTAAAAGTGATGGCAAAGGTAGCTACTATTAAGATGATTGCAGAGCGCGGTGATTTTAATGTAGATGATTTAGTCGGTAAAATTGATGGATTTATTAATAGAAATAAAAAGTAAACTAGAAAATAGATATAGAGGATATATTTGGAACTTGAATTTAGAAGATAAATATTTGTTTTTCTAGAATAAAAGGCTAGGTCATATGACCTAGCCTCATTTTATTTTTTTATTAGGTGATGTATATTCAGTTAGCTCTTTTATATTAATCATTGTTAGGATAAATTCAATAAAATAGATAGAGTTATTAAAATATTTTATATAAAATATGCTGCACTAATTCGAGATAAGCATGCATTAATTTCTTATAATTCATCTGTTTTGTGTATACAAATTTGTCTGAAAAGGGTACAATAAAACATAATGAAAGTATTTGCCGAGGCAGTATTTTCTTATCTTAAACTACTTTTACAAGAGAAATTACGTATATATTAAAGGTGAGGATCTGGATACTATGTCGACAAGACGCGTTTGGAAGCAAAGTGAAATTAAAACAAACCCATTATTTTCTAAGATGCGCAGTACTATTGAAACTGCATTTTATGGAAACAATGTAACGCCTATTACATCTGTGGCACAAGCGTACCAATTGGCCACTGAAGAACCTGGTGTTATCGTCCTCGATATGTCTGTATATAAACCATGCGAGCAAGGTTTGCCAGCTGATGCAAAGGTACTTGTTACAAATGACGGTAAAACTACAGGTCGCTATGCAAAAGCTCGTCGCATTATTGGCGATGAAGGCATTGACGAAGTGGAACTTGCTAATATTGCACGTGATGCAGTCTATGATAGCCGTGGTAAAGAATGGATTTCTGCTGATACTATCGTAGGTCTTGATAAAAAATTTACTGCTCGTGCGCATTTGATGATTCCAAAAGACCATGCATCCATTTTGTATTCTTGGATCATGAACTTTAAGTTCTTTGATGCAGCTGTAAAAGAATTCTACAATGATAGCGTAGAAATTCCAGAAGGCGACATTTATATCTATTCTGATCCTGACTATGTGGTACCAGGTCATCCAGGTGGGCTTGCTATTTTTGACCCAGCTCATAACTGCGCTATGATCCTAGGTATGCGCTACTTCGGTGAGCATAAAAAAGGTACCCTTACATTGGCTTGGTCCTTGGCGAATCGTTTTGATTATGTAGCATGCCACGGCGGTATGAAACGTTACAATCTTGACAATGGTAAAAGCTATACAATCGGTGTATTTGGCTTGTCCGGTTCTGGTAAATCTACATTAACTCATGAAAAGCATGATGGTCGTTATGATATTTCTATCTTGCATGACGATGCGTATATCATTAATACTAATGACTTGAGTTCTATTGCTCTTGAACCTACATATTTCGACAAAATGCAAGACTATCCTGTGGAACATCCGGCTAATGAATTCTTGTTAACACTACAAAATGTTGGCGTAACTATGGATGAGGATGGCCGTAAGGTTGTATTGGCAGAAGATGTGCGTAATAATAATGGTCGCGCTATTAAATCTCAATTCTGGACAGATAATCGTGTAAACTACGTAGATCAACCAGTTAATGCCATTGTATGGCTTATGAAAGATAAAACTTTGCCACCAATCCTTAAAATTAATGATCCTGTTTTGGCATCTACAATGGGCGCAACACTGGCGACACGTCGTTCTACTGCTGAAAAGCTGGATGCTCACGTTGATCCAAATGCACTTGTTATCGAACCATATGCAAATCCATTCCGTACATATCCATTGGTTCGTGACTATGAAAGCTACAAAAAATTATTCTCTGAATGTGGCGTACAATGTTACATCATGAATACAGGTTTCTTCTTGGAAGACAATATTCCTAAAGAGGTAACTCTTGATTTATTGGAACGTTTGGTAGAAGGCACATTGGACTTCAAACCATTCTATAAATATGAAAACCTCTCTTATGTTGAGGTTCCTGGTTTTGAACCACCATTCCAAGTGCGTGAATACCATCACCAATTACACAAAGCGTTTGAGTTCCGCTATGACTATGTAGAAAAACTTATTGGTCATAAAAACGAATTACCTCAAGAAGTATTGGATGTATTGAAAACTCTAATGTAGTCTCAAAATTTATTAAATCCTCAATATAATATTGAGATTGTCTAACTGCTCAAATAAAAGGCCCTCCTTGTGGAGGGCTCTTTCTTTTGTGGTAATATATACTTATGATAAATCAATAATGTTTTGTTATAAGGTGTTTTTATGGATATAAAGGATATTAAATATATAAGTACCATCGTTGAGATGGCATCATTTTCAAAGGCATCTAAAAAACTATATATCTCTCAACCCGCATTGAGTCAAAGTATTCGTCGCATTGAGGCTGAATTAGGTGTACCTTTATTTGCTCGAGATCGGACAAAGGTTGTACCAACCGCTGCAGCCTTACAAATTGCTAAAGAGGGTATGCCTTTAGTAGGAAAGGTAGAGGCTTTAACGCAGTCGATCATTAATCAAGGGTCTGATGCGGCTTATCATGTGCGTATTGGATTATCTCAATTCTATGGTCACCATATGTTGGGAAAAACATTAAAGAGCTTTCAACAAATTGAGCCATCCTGGGAATTTCACGTAGTAGAAGGGGAGTCCCATTTTTTGGAGCAACAAATTTGTGATGGATTGGTTGATGTAGGTCTATTCCCAACACCAATCTACTCTCAGGCCCTTGAAAGTTATCCTGTGTTAGATGAGCAAATTTTATTAGCTGTTAGTGTAGAGAATAAAAAAGCTATAGCTATTGCTGACTCGCTCATGACACCGAATGGAATACATGAGATAGCGCCATTTGGGTCTTTCCCTTTTATTCTCATAAGAGAAGGCCTTAAGTTGCGAACCTTGGTAAATCGTCTATGTCAGGCTGAATCCTTTGTGCCTAAAGCGGTTATTGGTTCTGAGAATCTTGATACTTGTAGATCCTTGGTAGAAGATGATTATGGTATTACATTCTTGCCAAGCACATTAAATAGTAAGGGCGATGATGATAAAGTTAAATTCTATCCTTTAGCATCAAAACTATGTTTCCGTCAATTAGTTCTTGTAGCGAGATCAGATAGAGCAAAGCGATTCCATTTGCCTGAAGTGGCTCAAGTTATGCAACAATTCTTATAAATTATACAGATGGAATGTTAGAGTATTAAGTACTGTTTGCAAATAATAATTCATATAAAACAATATATAAATATAGTATTCTATAGATAAAAGAGGTTAATTCCCTAAGTTCACAGGAATTAACCTCTTTTGCTTTGTGAAAGAAAACTGAAAATATCGAATTTGATAAATATAGTAACTACAATGTTCTTTGAAGCAAATGAGTCAAAAAATTCTCAAAAAAATAATTGACAAATGTCCTGTCAAAAAATATACTTAAATTAGGTTAAAACATATTTAGGAGATAGGATTTAAAACCCACAAGTGTGGTGGATTTAAAAAATAAAATAAAAGTAGAATATGTTTTCTTATTATTGTTAGCTGGCCTACGTAGGCCCCTAGGAGGTTTATTATGAATAAAGATGTGGAAAACAAAAACACCCATGACCACAGCCATGGCGAACATCATCACCATCATGATCATGACCATCATCACCATGACCATGACCATTGCCATTGTGGCGGTCACCATCACGATCACGACCATGATCATCATCATGACCATGACCATAGTCATGGTAAAGCGTTGCCAACGGATAAATGGGTGCCACACACTCATGAACCAGGGGTACCTCATGAACATGGCGTAAACGATTACATGAAAGCCGTTGCTGAGTATCGTAAAACTTGGCCTACAAAACAAGATGTTATCGAACAAACACCAGATCCAGCTGTACGCGAAATGATTCTTCGCATGGAGCAAATTGGTTGCGATACAGTATTTGACCGTTTCGATAAACAACAACCACAATGTACTTTTGGTATTGCTGGCGTATGTTGTCGTGTTTGCTTCATGGGTCCATGTAAAATTACACCTAAGAGCCCTCGTGGTGTCTGCGGTGCTGATGCTGACCTTATCGTAGCTCGTAATATGACACGTGCTGCTGCAGGTGGCTTAACACAACATGGTGCGCATGCTCGAGAAATCTTGATTTCTTTGAAAGCTGCTGCTAACGATCAATTGGATATTCCAATTTTAGGGGAAGAAAAAATTCGCACAGTATGTAAAGCTTTCAACATCCCTGAAGAAGGTCGTTCCTTAAAAGAAGTGGCTAATGACTTGGCAGATGTTCTATTAGAAGATTTGAGCCGTGCATTGCCTGGCGAATATAAAACAATTACAGCGTTAGCTCCAGCTGAGCGCCGTGAAGTTTGGAAAAACCTTGATATCTTACCTATTTCTGCGTACAATGAAGCCTTTGATGCATACCATCGTACATGTGTAGGTACAGATGGCGATTGGGAAAGCAACATGAAACAATTCTTGCGTTGTGGTCTTGCTTTCACATTCACAGGCGTAGTAGCAGCGGACATCGCAACAGATGCATTGTTCGGTCAAGGTGGTCGTCGTACATCCAAAGTTAACATCGGTGCATTGAAAAAAGGTTATGTTAACATCGCTGTTCATGGTCACTTGCCAACATTAGTATCACAAATTTGTACAATTGGTGCCTCTGAAGAGTACTTAGAAAAAGCAAAAGCTATCGGTGCTAAAGGCATCCAATTCTACGGTATCTGCTGCTCTGGTTTGTCCAGTATGTACCGTTATGAAAACGTTATTCCATTGTGTAATGCTATCGGTGCGGAACTTGTACTTGGTACAGGCGCTCTTGATTGCTGGGTAGCTGACGTTCAAGACGTTTACCCTGCTATCATGGACGTAGCACGTTGCTTCAACACAAAAGTTATCACTACATCTGATGCAGCTCGTTTACCAGGTGCAGAACACATTGGTTACGATCACCATCATACTAACTTGTCTGAAACAAAAGCATTGGCTCGCAAAATCTTGGATCGCGCTCTTGAAGCTCATGAATTGCGCAAAGGCATGCCTGTATTCATTCCGCCATACGAAATCACTGCTGAAGTTGGTTTCTCTCCAGAATCCACTGTTAAACATTACGGTTCCTTCAAACCATTGGCAGAGGCTTTAAAATCTGGTAAAGTTCGTGGTATTGTAAACGTAGTAGGTTGTTCTAACCCTCGCGTTATTTATGAAAAAGCAACTGTAGATATCGTTGATACACTTATTAAAAATGGCTGTATCATCTTAACAAATGGTTGTGCGTCCTTCCCATTGATGAAACTTGGTTACTGTAATACAGATGCTATTAAAAAATGTAGCCCTGCATTGCAAGAGTTCTTGGGCGATGATCAACCACCAGTATGGCATGTTGGCGAATGTGTAGATAATGCACGTTCCTCTGGTATTTTCGCTGGTATTGCAGGTGAATTAGGCCTTAACTTGCCACAAATGCCATTTGCAATGTCTAGCCCTGAATGGTCTAACGAAAAAGGTATCGATGCATCCCTTGGCTTCCGCTTGATGGGTATCAACTCTTACCACTGCGTTGAGCCACCTACACAAGGTTCTGATGCTGTTACAAAATGGCTTAAAGAAGACACTAAGGATATTTTAGGTTCTGTTATGTATGTAAATACTGATCCTGCTAAAGTAGCTGAAAAAATCTTAGCTGATATCGATGCTAAACGTGCTGCTTTAGGTTGGGCTGAAGTAAAATAGTTTATCTTTTGATAGATTATAATTTGTAGTTAAGTACAAAAACACCCTCTATAGATCTTATAGTTATTATGACTATTAGAATTAAGAGGGTGTTTTTTATTGTTTATGGATAGATTTTTTACTAGTCTTGTATTAGCCGTAGTATAATGTACTAATTGTTTTAGACCTACTAAAGTGTGATGGTTTCACCATCTTCAGGCACTGCTACATGGCTTTCAATGTTGTTGCCTTTGATAAATTTGCGCACATCCTCACGGCTTGTTGCTGTGTGATTAACTGTATCCATGTGAACCGCAATGATTTTTGCCTCTGGTTTGCGTACCACCATGCGGCCAATATCTTTTGTACCCATAATAATACTATCTTCAAAGCCTAAAACTTGAGCATATCCAGTGTTCATAATAATAACATTAGGGTCGAAGCGAAGGAGGGCCTTCTCTACATCACTTGTCCAAACTGTATCGCCTACAAGGTATACAGTTGGTTCGTCTGCTGCTTCAAAAATAACGCCCATCGCATCGCCTGCTAATGGTGCGAGAACTGGATTTGCATACATTTCTACCGTGCCGTGGGAGCCACCTGTTTTTCTTAATGTGATACCATTAAACTCCAGAATTTCAAAAATGATGCGTACATCGTTAAAGCCTTGTGAAGTAATAAGTTCTTTGTCCGCTTTATTTTGTACAAAAATAGGAAGTGATTTTGGAATAGCATTAATTGCCGTTTCATCCCAATGGTCGAGATGTGTGTGTGTAACTACCACTGCAGTTACATTGCTTAATAGATTGTCCATTGATAGAGGTAAATCAACCATAGGCATTCTTTGTTGATAGTTAAATGTTCCTTCAAAGCCAGGATAAGTATCCTTTGGTGCTAAAAATGGATCAATAAGGAATGTTATATTTTTTATTGTTAATTTTCCTGTAGCATTTCGAATGTGAGTATATTGTGTCATAGTTATCTCCTTAATTAAATTATTGTCGATTTAATTGAATAGATTATTATTTGTAATCTCTAGAACTAGTGTACCTTGTTTTGTTATACTAGTCTCAACAATAATTAACACTATGTTTATTAATAGACACATTGTATAAAAGTGTCTATATTGGAGGTTATATGATAACTCGAAAAGAAATGACACGTATGTTGTTAAAAGAAGGCTTGCTTAGTTGTTTAGCAAACAATTCTTTTGAGTCTGTAACAGTAACATCGTTGTGTAAAGCTTCGGGTATAACTCGTTCTACTTTTTATTTACACTATAGTAATATCATGGAAATTGTTGATGATTTAGTGGATGATGCAATCGCTTATTCAAAGCCAGGAATGGTAGATAACAACAATTTACAAACTATAGCCAACACCTTATCAGCTGCTTCTAATTCTGTTTTGTTGAGAGAAGCATACGATTCTATTTTTGATAGATTGCCTTTATGTCAGCGTATTATACGACATAAAAAGTATTTACCTTTATTTTTAGATGAACAAATTTCAGAATATGTATTACAACGCATTATAGGACGTGAAAAAGATCGGCAAGGGCTCGTTATGGCAGAAGCACTTGGGGTTTCGTTTGATGTGGGGGTATCCGTTTTTGTATTTTTAGTACACGGTCTATATGCTGTTAATAAACAATATAAGTGGTCTCAGAGCGATGAGTGGTTAGAAGCTCAGAAAATTATTTTTGAACTCGTTTATCGTGGATTACAAAGTAAATAGAATTTATACACGCTTGTATTTTGAGATTTATTGAAGTTTTATATAACGAAAAAAGGACTCCAACTGGAGTCCTTTTTTCATGTAAGGGGAGTGTTAGTATTAATATCAAATGAACCATGTATTTAAACAAGTAGTAGGTTTGGGGTTAGTAATACTTGTCGGGAGATAAATACACGTATGGTAACCAGGGAATTGTTACCTCTATTTATCATTTGACATTGTCATTATAAGAACAAAAAATGAGTTGAAAATGAAATTTTTTAAGAAATTTCTTTTAATTTCTTGAAATTCTAAAAAAGATAATAATTAAGTTTAATTATTGTTGATAAATATGGGACAATTTTGGTATTATATATAAAGGAGAAGTTGTATATTTTATAAAGGTTTAATGGCTATTAAAGTTTTATAAAGTATACAGCTCTTAGGCATGAGAGGAGCAGTCATATGAGGAAAATATTAACCATATTGTCCCTTTTGTGGCTACTCAGTATAGGGGGGACCGCTAACGCAACGGACTGGTATTATGTTGGACCAGATGCGTCAGGAAACCAATTATTTATTGACAATGACAGTGTTCAAAAAAGTGATTATGATGCGCTTTTGTGGCTGCGGGTCAATGAACTGGGTGGCGACGAATTGCGATATAAAGTGTATATAAGTAGATATAATCGTACCATGGAAACATTAAAGGTCGATGCGTACATGGCAGACGGTACACCTTATGAAAATGTAGAGTATAATGAAAACCCAGAACCTATTGAAGGCAATACAAATGGTCAAGCCATTTATAATTTATTATGGCAATAAAAGAACCATCTAGCACAGCAAACTAGATGGTTCTTTTTATATGTGTAAAAAATTTATAAATCTTAGGAATATTTTTTATATACAACATCCTCAAAGGAGAATGGTATATACAGAAATTTAAACTTGGGCAGAGTTGCGGCTTAATTCCAAGTCTTGAATCATTTGGAGATCGTCTTGTGGAGAGCGACCGCCAGTTGTTAAGTAGCCACCAACCATGATACCGTTAAGGCCACCTTTTAAAGCATAAGCTTGTAAGTCACGAAGATTTACTTCACGACCACCAGCTGTACGAATCAATGCATTTGGCAAGATGAAACGGAATACAGCGAAGGTACGTAAAATATCTAATGGACGTAATGCTTTATTGCTTTCAAATGGCGTACCTTTAACAGGATTCAAAATGTTGAGTGGTACAGAGTCAATATGTAAGCGTTTAAGCTCAAATGCCATTTCTACGCGTTGTTCTAATGTCTCGTTGAGACCAAGGATGCCGCCAGAGCAAACGCGAATGCCTGCTTTTTGAGCGTTGTCGATGGTAGACATTTTATCTTCGTAGGAATGGGTTGTACAAATATCTGGGAAGTGACTAGGTGCTGTTTCGATATTGGAGTGGTATCGAGTTACACCCACTTCTTTTAATTTGAGAGCTTGTTCGTAAGTTAACAAACCAAGAGAACAGCAAATTTCGAGGCCTACTTCGTTTTTAATACGGTCTAATACGCGAATGATTTGGTTAAATTCGTTTGGGTTATTAGTATTACGACCACTCGTTACGATAGAAAAACGAATAGCGCCTGCTTCTTTCGCTTTGCGCGCCGCATCGAGGATGCTTTCATCATCCATGAACGGATATACTTGAACACCTGTTTCGTGATGGGCAGATTGGGCACAGAATTTACAGTTTTCAGGACATTTGCCAGATCGTGCATTTACAATGGCGCATACATCCACGGAGTTGTCATTGAAATGCTGACGAATTTTATCGGCCATAGCAAGTAGAATCATAGTGTCATCATCAGATGTATGAATTAACTCGATTGCTTCTTCTTTAGTAATTTCACCACCATGCATAATACGATTAGCTATGGTAAGAATTTTTTCGTATGTTCCCACCTGGGATGGTTGTTGATCTGTAGGCAAAGCCATAATAGCCTCCTAATTGTTAACTTAATAAAAACATAAAATATTGACAATTTGATTGTAAACGTTCGTGTATAAATTGTCAACTTAATGTATTTTTGAGTTAACAAAAATGTCACAGTAGGTTTTAGACCATTTTTAATACAGGCAAGGCGTATAGTTTTAATCTAATTGAAGATACTATATTTTAGTATCTATTTTGATAGATTGATTGATAGTTATTTTTAAGTAATCTTTACGGTTTTGTAGTATAATAAAATATTGTAATTACTATATATAACTATAATAAAAGTACTAATACAAGGAGTGGATATAGATGCAGCCATTTCGATTTATACACTGTGGTGACCTGCATTTAGGGGCACCCTTTCAATATGCTACAGGTATTAGCCGAGCCGTTGATCGCGCCGTGAGCGAAGCTACCTATGTAGCCTTTGATACAATTATTGACACTGCTATTGATGAGCATGTTCATGCCGTTGTCATAGCTGGTGATATTTATAATAGCGAAGATCATAATCTAGAGGCTCAAGTGCGCTTTGTGCGCGCCATGTATCGTTTGGCGGAACATCGCATTGCAGTATATATGGTGCAAGGTAATCATGACCCTGCTGAAAGCTGGAAGGCTCAATTGCAGATGCCTGATAATGTGCATGTATTCTCTAGTGAACAAGTACAACGTTTCCCATTAATTGTTAACAATATAGAAATTGGTGGCGTTTACGGCATTAGTTGTGGTCATGGTAATGAAAGTGACAATTATGCGCGCCAATACCGTGCCTTTGAACGAGATGAGTTTTCTTTGGCTGTCATGCACGGTACAGTAGGTTCTAGTGCAGGCTCTGAAAACCATAATGTGACCGGCCCGTGCAGTTTAACTGATCTTGCAGAGGCGGCTATGGATTATTGGGCGTTAGGACATATTCACAAATCTCAAGTTCTTAGCGAGGAACCTCTTGTTGTTTATTCTGGTAATCCACAAGGTTTACACCGCAAGGAAATAGGCCCTAAGGGGTGCTATCTCGTCTCTGTATCTCATAATAGTCATTGTGAACCTCGTTTCATTGAAACAAGTGCAATCCGTTTTGAAGAAATCAAAATTGATATTGCAGGCATGAAAACTGAAGCAGAATTCTTAGAAATTTTACGCCATAAAAAAGAGAATCTCCGTAAGCAACATAAGAAAAATATCTTGCTTTCCATCGTTCTCGTAGGTACAGGTCCATTGCATCGTTTATGTACACAAGAAGGTGTGCGCAAATTATGGTTGCAAGAGTCCCAAAGTGAAGAGAAAAGCAAGTCTATCTTTGTTATGCCGTACCGCGTGATGTGTAATACGCGTCCTAGTATTAATTTAGCGGAGCGTAGATTGTTATCCGATGTAGTAGGGGATTATTTACGCGCCTATGATGATATGGTTGATGGCAATGCGGTACAGATGGTACGTCAAATTTTGGCAGAACGACCTGAGTTTAAACGCTTAGGTGTATATGCCGACTTGTTAAGTGATGAATTATTGCTTCGCGCCTTGAAGCGCTGTGAAATTGAAGGTGTTACTGTATTGATGGGGGCTAACGATGAACATTAAACGCATACGATTTGATGAATTTGGCCCGTATCGCGACTGGTCTTTCACTACGGGGAATCATGGTGTTCAGCTCATGTATGGACCTAATGAAAGTGGCAAAACCTCTTTGCTTGAAGGGATGCGCACACTTCTATTCGGTGGTACGCATAAGGCTTATGGGCCTATGACGGGTGCCCTTGATGTAGAGCGTAATGGTGAAAGCTACTACATTGGTCGTAAGGGTAAACAACTAGACTTTTACAGTCCTGGAAATCCAGCCATTCATGAGGAGCCAGCTCAACACTGGTGGCATGGTATCGATAAAAAAACATATAACCGCATTTTTGCATTGACCCTTGATGATTTACAAGGCCTCGATGTTCTGCAAGAGGTAGAGGTTAGGTCTCGTTTCTTCGGTGCTGAAGGGGGCGAACATTTAGGCTCGGTCGTAAAAGATGTGGAAAAAGGCGCTACTGATCTATTAGTAGCTTCCTCCAATGGTAAACGCCGCATCAATGTGTTGATGGATGAGCTTAAAGAAAATCGTCAAAAGTTAAGCCATTTAGCCGAGCATGAAACGCAATATGTAGAATTGCAAAAAGCCTTTCACAGTACGGAACAGACTGAAGCAGAATTACAAGGTCAGTTGCAAGAGTGGAAGGAATACCGCGATGGTATAGACGTCGTATTGCGCGCATGGGATACGTATCGCCGTAGCGAAGAAGCGCGTATGCATATGCAACAGTACAATAGTGAGCTTGCCTTGAGTCGTGATGAGTTCCTTCGTATCGATGAGGAAATCAAACGAGCTCGAGACAATATGCAGTTGTGGCAAGAAAAGGAAGAGGCCTTGATGCCAGCTAACTTTAGTCCGGATAGTCCATTTGGTACGTATGGTCAAGATATTGAAGACCTTATCCAACAAGGTGCCAAGTGGGAACAATTGCGCCGGGAGTGTGAAGAAGGGGATGCATACATTTATAAAGTACGAGAACAATTAGAGTTTTCTCGTTCTATGCATTCGGCGTGGCGTGATGATGAGCCGATGGCTGACGATGTGAATTGGTTTGAAGGCGAGCGCTTAGCAAGTCGCTTGCGCACTGCTAAAGATCAATTATTACATTGGCAAGATCGCAAACCTGCGGAGGCCTCTGATGATTTGCCAGCAGCCAATCTTGACGGAGCATCGTTACCAAATTACAGTGAAGAGGATTTGGCGAAAAAAGAGCATCTCGAACGTGAACTAGAGCTTATCTTGATGGATATAGATCGGGTTACAGAAAAACGGGATAGCTATGGTCCTGATGCACAACCGAGCAATTTGCCAAAGTGGTTACAACGCATTAGTGGCGTAGCTGCAGTGATTGGCGTTTTACTCGTATTAGCAGGCTTATTAGTATTAGAGTCTGTACTTTATACAATTGGCGGCTTTATACTATTAATCCTATCTATGGCATTGTTCTGGTATGCTACATGGAGACGTCATAACGGCAATTCTGATGTATCTAAATTGAATTATGAGTTACAAATCTTGTCATCTCGTAAATCTGATGTAGAACATCAGTTAGAGGCACTTGTGAAAGCCGCAACACCTGTAGTGAGCCCAATCCCATCCATAGAGGGTGCAGCGCATCTTGATCGTTGGATTCAAGAAGGTCATACGTTGCAAGCTATTTATGATGAAGCACTTGCAGCTTGGCAGAATTGGTTGCCTCAAGGTGCGGCGAAGAGCCTTAACGAAGATGATTTCTTCGGTCTTAAACAAGAGTACGATCAGTACCATGAACAGTTACGTACTATTGAAGGTTATGAAAAGCGCTTAGCAGAGCATAAAGAAGGCTTACGTGTTATCGAAGACCAAGCAATGACCTTGTGGTATAACCTTGGTGTTGAGGCTCCTGTATCTCCTACAGAGTTAAAACGTATTTATAACCAATATAAAAACTTCCAACAAAATAAAATTGTATGGGAACAAAAGGAAGCACAACGTAAAAGCTTCCGCAATGAATACGATAATTGGCACCGCAAAGAAAAAGAATTGCTACTTCGTCAACAAGAGCTCTTGCACAAGGCTGGCATGGAAAGCTCTAACGAGTATCGTCAACATCTTATCGATGAAGACCAATACAAGCAATGGCAAACCATTTACAAGCAAAGTCAGGTACAGTTAGATTTATTAGCTCCTGATGCGGAGAATAAAGATTTATTCTATCGCCGCTTGCGTGAAGGCAATAAGGATAATTGGTTAGATGAGTTAGCTCATTCTGAACGAGAAATAGCTTCTATTGAAGATAAGTTAGCTATCTTGTATGAACGTCGTGGTCAAATTGTAGAATCTATGCGTGCCCTAGGTTCTGACCAAGAGCAACAACAAATGCTTCAAGAACGGGAAGCGTTGCAAAATGAATTAGAATCTGCTCTCGAAGATTGGGCTACCCAAGTGTTGATGAGCCATTGCATGGATAAGGCTCAACAGTCCTATGAGCAAGAAAAACAGCCTCATATGTTAGAGCTTGCATCTTCTTATATAGAACGTTTGACTGGCGGTATCTATACCTTTGATATTCTCGGAATCAACGAAGGCATATCACTGGTTAGTGGCAATGGAGAACGCTTAGAACTTAAGTTCTGGTCTAGTGGCTTAGCCGACCAAGTATACTTGGCATTGCGCCTAGCATTAGCTAAGGTATTTTCTTACCAAGTTGAATCCTTGCCGATTATCCTAGACGATATTCTTGTGCGCTTTGATGAAAACCGTCAACGTAGTGCGTTAGAATTATTAGCAGAAATAGGCAAGAACCAACAAATCTGGTTGTTTACATGTCAACGCTCTGTATTTGATATGGCTCAATCCGTTACAGGTATTGATCGGCATAGATTAAGTCGCAATTAAATGTACCCCCTGTGAAGGTATATAGCTTTCACAGGGAATAGTAATGATAACGTTACAAATGATGTAACTAAAGTAACTGTTTTAGTTATCATAGTGTGTTAGTATTGATTAGAAAGAAAGGGGTTGAGTACTTGAATACAGCATATTTAGATATGATCCAAGGTAAGAACCCTGGTGTAACACCTGTGTGGTATATGCGCCAAGCTGGGCGTAGCCAAGCGGAATACCGCAAAATCAAAGAAAAATATACGCTCTTTGAAATTACAAAAGAGCCTGAATTGTGTGCTCGTGTTACAGAGCTACCTGTAAAAGAATACGGCGTAGATGCAGCAATTCTTTACAAGGATATTATGAGCCCTATGGTAGGGATGAATGTAAACGTAGAGCTTAAGGCGGGTGTGGGACCTGTATTTAATACACCGATTCGATCCATGGCTGATGTAGATACATTAGATACCTTTGACCCTACAAAGGTAGATTATATTGGGAAAACAATTAGGTTATTAACATCCGGTATGCTCGACGTTCCGCTCATTGGGTTCTGTGGTGCACCATTTACGATTGCGTCTTACCTCATCGAAGGGGGACCAACAAAGAATTACAACAAAACTCGTGGCATGCTTATAGGTGCACCAGATGTGTGGAATGCATTGATGACAAAGTTAGCAGATATGTCCATTGAATATTTATCTATGCAAGCCGAAGCCGGTGCGAATGCATTACAAATCTTCGACTCTTGGGTTGGTGCAGTGAATGCGGACCAATATAAACAAGGTATTTATCCTCATATGGAACGGATTATTAAGACTGTAAAGGAGCGATACCCTCACTTGCCTATGGCTATGAATGGTGTTGGTACCGATCATCTCGTATCTATTTGGTCTCATTTGCCATTGGATGTAATCGCTCTTGATTGGCGTAGCTCCATCGTTATGGCTAATGAACGAGGCGTAACACAAACGGTACAAGGTAATCTCGATCCAGCCTACTTATTTGCTGATGAAAAAACATTAGCTCACGAAGTGGATCGTATCTTACTTGATGGTGTTCGTTATGGCCGTCATATCTTTAATTTAGGCCATGGTGTATTCCCAGAGGCGGATCCTAAAAAGCTCCATTGGCTCACAGACTATGTACATGAACGCAGTCGTGAATTATGGGCACAAGAGGGGTAAGCTAGTGAACATCGAGAAAAAAGGATTATTATTCTTATCCTATGGTAGCCCTTCAAGTAAGGATGATTTAGTGCCATATATGACGAGTATTCGTCATGGTCGCGTACCGACCGATGCTGAAGTTGCAAATCTTACCCATCGTTATGATGTCATTGGTCAGTGGTCCAACGTAGAATTAGAAACGATGGCAGAACGTCAATATAATAGACTGCTTACGTTGTTGCCATCCATACCATCGGCCATCGGATATCTTCATATGAAGCCGTCCATTGCTGATGCGGTAGATGCATTAGTCAAACAAGGTGTAGAGCATATTATCGCTATCGTAACGGCCCCATTCTTTACGTCTCTTGGTACTGGCGCTTATGAGAAGCAAGTGCAGGCTGCAATTGGTGACTTTCAAGATGTAACCTTTGATGTTATTCGTGCTTGGTGGGATCAACCTTCCTTTATCGAGTATTGGGTAAAAGCAGTTTCAGATTGCATCAATGACACTAAAGATGTATTTGTTATTTTTAGTGCTCATAGCATACCTCTTATTAATAGTCATAATGCAGACTCTTATGCATTGGCCTTAGAGGAAAGTGCAAAAGAAATCGCTCAACGTTGCGATTTGGAACAGTGGTCTGTAGCTTGGCAGAGCGCAGCCCCTCACGGACAATGGTTAGGGCCAACCGTAGCGGAAGCAATTAATCAATCTTTGCATAGTGGTGCGATACATATAGCCTTTGTGCCATTTGGCTTTGTAAGCAATCATGTAGAGGTATTGTACGATAATGATGTAGAGTGTAAAGAACTCGTTGATGCTGGCGGCGCTGTATATATGCGTGCAGAAATGCCGAATTGTGATGAAACATTCTTGCAAGCGATGGCGAGTGCAATAATAGAAAGGATTCATTCGTGAATGTAACAATAGTGGGCGGTGGCTTAACCGGATTGACAGCGGCTTATTATTTAGGCCGTGCAAAGCCGGACTGGACCATCACTCTTTATGAACAAGCACCACGATTTGGTGGAAAAATACAAACACAACGGGTTGATGACTTCGTAGTAGAGCTCGGACCTGATTCTTACTTAGGCCGTAAAACGGAAATGACGGATCTCGTCTATGATCTCGGATTAGGGGACACCCTTGTATCGAATGAAACAGGGCAAGCCTTTGTGTATGACAAAGGTTCTATTCATCCTATTCCAGGGGGCTCTATCATGGGCATCCCTACGGAAATGATGCCTTTTGTGAAAGCAACGCTTATTTCTTGGCCTGGCAAATTGCGAGCAGGCTTAGATTACTTTAAAAAGCCATACCAACTAGATAAAAATGGAGATGTATCTATTGGTCATTTCTTTCAATACCATTTAGGTCAAGAAATGATGGATAAACTCATCGAGCCTCTATTGGCGGGTATCTATGGCGGCGACATTTATAAAATTAGCTTGTTATCTACATTCCCTCATTTTATTCAAGTAGAACAAAAATACGGGAATATGGTAAAAGGCATGATGGCTGCTAAGATGGGCCACTCCAAAGCGGGGGTTACTAAAGCGGCTAAAGGTGCCGTAGCTGAAGGGGACGTACCGCGTGCTGGTAAAGGGACTATGACAGACCGTCAATTCGAAAGCCATGAAGCAAAGGCTAGTCAAACTGCATCTACGAATAATAGTTCAAACAGTTCTGGCCATGCCACAAATACTAGTCCACACCGACAAACTAGTAAGGTTCAAGCGGATATGGCGAGTCGTAAGGGGACTGCTGCTCAATCTGGTATGTTTCGCCAGTTAACAGGTGGTCTTGAAAGCGTTATTACGGCCATCGTTGAAGCAATGCCTAGCAATGTATCACTACATACCAGTGCATTAGTCTCTGATATTCGCTACACCGATGGTCAATATGCATTAGACGTCGTAAAACAAGATTCCGAGGACTGTAACTGTAACGGTCAATTAGCAAGTCATGAAAATTCCAATGTAGAATTAGGCCTTGATATGAGAACTAGTAGTGATGACGTTACTGCTAATGCAGATCACGTGATCATCTGCACACCGCCGGCAACGTATAATCAGTGGTTTAAAGATGATACTGGTTTTGATTTCTTGCGCTCCATGGAACAGTCTAGTTGCGCTATTGCCATCATGGCCTTTGATAAAAGTACCTTCGATGGTGAATTAAAAGGCTCTGGCCTGTTGATTACACGCAACACAGATACACCGCTCACGGCATGTACAATCCTTAATCAAAAGTGGCCACAAACAACGCCTGACGATAAGATTGTATTGCGCGTCTTTATCGGTAAACCTGGCAATGATGTAGTAGAACATCTCAATGATGAGGAACTTTCAGAATTAGCAGTGAAAGAAATTCAACGCATTATGAGTTTCTCTACGCAACCTGAATGGGTTCGTATCAATCGTCTCATCCACTGCATGCCGCAATATAATGTGGGCCATCGGGCAGGTATTACAGCTGTGCGTAAACATGTAGCCGAGAATTATCCAAACTTACACCTTATTGGCACTCCATTTGATGGAATTGGTATTCCTGATGGTGTGAAACAGGCGAAAGAACTCATACAGTCTATTGTAGGCAGTAATGAAAACTAATATTAAGTAGTGAGAACTAATATTAATAAATAATTATAAGAAAAGACTCCATATGCTATAATAGTATATGGAGTCTTTTCGATTCTTAAAGTAATAGATATATATCCTTTTAATATAATCACTATAGATAGGAGTGATCACAATGGGAAAAGCAATCCCTACAGTAGAAGGTTGGCATAGCCAACACATGGTCTTTTCCATGGATTTCAGTGCATGGAACTGCTTTACAGCTGAAGAAAAAGCAGAAGCACGCAACGAATTAAAAGCATTTTTAGCGGATCTTGAAGCTAAACATCAAGCTAAAGAAGGTAGCTATGCATTCTATGATTGTAATGGCGCAAAAGGGGACTTAATCCTATGGATTCTTGGTCCCTCCCTTGAATACTTGGCGCAAGTAGAACGTAAATTCCGTCGCCTTGCGATTGCAAGCGTATTAGTTCAAACATATTCCTATACATCTGTAACAGAAGTAAGTGCGTACGTTAAAGCTAAACTCGATACAGAAGAAGTTAACCAAAAACTATACCCTCATGTACCTCGTGACAAATACATCTGCTTCTATAACATGAGCAAAAAACGTGAAGGTGATGACAACTGGTTCATGCTACCACCACAAGAACGAGGCATGTTGATGAAATCTCACGGTGAACTTGGTAAAACATACTTAGACGTTTTATCCGAATTTACAACAGGTGGCTGTGGCCTAGACGACTGGGAATGGGGCATTACAATTTTCAGTAATGACGACATCCAATTCAAAAAAATCGTATATGATATGCGCTTTGAAGTAGCCAGTGCAAAATACGGCATCTTCAGCGACTTCTACGTTGGTACCATCATCGACGATGCACTACTAGAAGAAATCTTTGGATAATAAAAGAGCCTGCTCCAGCAGGCTCTTTTATTATTTAATTGTACGCCGAATAGGCATGACTAAACCCCCAGTTAAACTGGGGGTTGGTAAAAATTCTTAGAGAAAAGGAAAGAACCTCCTAATGATAGAATGAAGTTGGT
>OJXA01000199.1_pt1 | contig 21383 bp, 21 predicted proteins | sample 1600581 | NCBI WGS metagenome assembly OJXA01 (sample SAMN04436615, study PRJEB24849) | human gut metagenome | biome: human gut; feature: NICU; material: stool | host: Homo sapiens | place: USA: Saint Louis, MO | collected 2009-12-13 | reverse complement strand
GGGTGGTTGCGGACGGTGAGTTCCAGAATGACGTTATCATGTTGTTTCTGCATGGCTTATTCTCCCACCATCTCAGTATTTGCCGCACCCGGCGGCACCATCGGATACACTTTTTGTTCAGGGTCGATACGCACGTGGATCAACGCCGGGCCAGGGCGAGAAATCGCATCCTGCAACGCCGCGTGGGCATCTTCTTCGGCGTTCAGATCGCAGGTGTGCAGGCCAAAACCAGCGGCAATCTGCATAAAGTTGATCATCCCCGGATAGGTCGCCGCAAACACGCCCTGCTTGTAGAACAGGCTCTGCTGCTGGTGCACCAGACCCAGCGCCTCGTTGTTCATCAGAATGATTTTGACGTCTAACTGGTTTTCGGCCGCCGTCGCCATCTCCTGAATATTCATCATCAGGCTGCCGTCACCGGAGAAGCAGATCACCTTGCGGTCCGGGTTGGCGAGCGCCGCGCCAACCGCTGCTGGCAGGCCGAAGCCCATGGTGCCAAGGCCGCCGGAGGTCAGCCACTGACGCGGGCGGTTCAGCGGATACGCCTGGGCGGTCCACATCTGATGCTGGCCGACGTCGGTGGTGATAATCGCGCTGTCATCCACGCAGGCGGCAACGGCGTTGATAAGACCATAGTGGCTCAGCGGGTCGCTCTCGGTTGGGATAGCGCCCGGGAACTCCCGTTGCAGATCGGCCACCAGCTGGCGCCAGTCGGCGCGGTCGGTTGCCTCCGTCTGCGGGATCAGCTGCGCCAGCACCTCGGCCACGTCGCCCTGGATCGCCACGTGCGGCTGCTTGATTTTACCCAACTCGGCGCGGTCGATATCCACGTGAATGATTTTGGCGTTCGGGCAGAACTGCTCGGTTTTGCCAATCGCCCGGTCATCAAAACGCGCCCCCATAACTATCAGCAAATCCGCCTCTTGCAGGATGTAGTTGGTGCTGCGCGCGCCGTGCATGCCCAGCATGCCGAGAGAGAGCGGGTGCGCTTTTGGCAGCATACCCAGCGCCATCAGGGTCATGGTGGTGGGCAAATTAGCTTTTTCAGCGAACTGGCGGATTTCATCCGCGGCGTTGATCGTCCCGCCGCCCAGATAGAGCACCGGGCGTTTGGCGGCGTTGATCATTGCCGCCGCATCGCGCACGCTCTCAGCGCTGAATTCCGGCGCGGGGGCACGGTCACCCGGCTCCGGCAGAACGTCGATCTCAATTTCTGCGGTCTGGACATCCTTAGGAATGTCTATCCACACCGGGCCCGGGCGGCCAGACTGCGCAATGCGGAACGCATCGCTGATAACCTGAGGCAGCTCGCTGATATCGCGAACTAAATAGTTATGTTTGGTGATGGGGATAGAGATGCCGTAGGTGTCGACTTCCTGGAACGCATCGGTGCCGATCATCGAGGACGGTACCTGGCCGGTAATGCAGATCAGCGGGATGGAGTCGAGGCGCGCGTCGGCGATGGCGGTCACCAGGTTAGTGGCGCCCGGCCCGCTACAGGCCATACAGACCGCCGGTTTACCCTGGGTACGCGCCATGCCCTGGGCGATAAAGCCTGCGCCCTGCTCGTGGCGCGCCAGCACGTGGCGGATCTGTGTGCTTTGGCTTAACGCATCATACAGCGGCAGCACGGTCCCACCCGGGATGCCCGCAACGGTGGTGATGCCCTGTCGTTCCAGTAAATGAACAATCAGCTGCGCGCCTGTAAAACGCGTCTTGGTGGATGTTGTGCCCGAACTTGCCATGCTCCAGTCCTTTTCTTCTGAGCCAGCCTTCCGGGGAGGGTCCTAAACGAAAAACCCCGCCCGGTTTGCGCCGGCGGGGTTTTGGATTCGTGTGTTGATCCAGTCCCTACGGCGCATTGCCGACGACCACCACCACACGCACGACGACCACTGCGGCAGGTTGCGCAGTTTTTAGTAGGGTCGAAGTGAAGATGGATGAAGTCATTGGGGACCTGTGTTTGGAATCATTGATTGAATTTATACAAACACAGGTTTTCGGATGTGACAATGGAAATATTTTCATCTGCGCAAAAATGCGTCAGGGATCACGTTTTGTTTGTTGGGTGGTGACACTCAATAAAGGGTTTTTACTCACTCAATAAATAACGCAGGTGATACCCCAAATCTGGCCGCCAGCTTTTTAATATGGTTCAGGGTAAGCTGTCTCTGACCATTCAGAACCCGTGAAACCATCGATTTACTACCAATTTCATCCTTAAAATCCAATATCGTCAGATTGTATTGATCCATCAAGGTTCTTAAAACTGCAATTCCAACGGGAACGGACTCCATCTCCTTGCGTAATGCGACTATCTCTGGCCGATTAGCTTCGAAATGGCTAATTCTGGCGCACACAATATCCAGCAAGGGGCTATTGGGCTCGTTCATAAGGAGATACTCAACCAGCTCAAGCGCATCCTTATAATCTTTCTCGCTCGGCTGTTCACCCAGTAAAGGAACGGCCGCAACAAGGGCGTGCGTAGCTTTCATTGCATCAGCGACGATCATCATTTCTTCCCCTTAGTGCGATGTTTCTCCGTAAAACGGTCATATTCCTTATGAGTAAAAACATGGCGCACATAAAACTTTTGGCTTTCAAAGAAGATGAGAGCCACTACTCTGAGATTGTTATTTGCAATATCAATAACATAATGCTTATCAAGATACTTGAAGTTATCCAGCGTTGGGAAAAGTTTTCTCAGTGCAGCGGGCGTCGGGCAGTGGCTCTTTTCAATAACTCGTCCTAAAAAGAGAAGCTCTTCTCTGTGTTGCGGGAACTGGCTTACCGCATCCAAAATTGCCTTCATTGAGATTAAATGCATCCTGCTTGCCTGCCGCGTCCATTGCCATTATGGCAACGATAACACCTGTTGCCAATAAGTCAACGAAGGGTACTATTTTCACTTCGTCAGAAAACAAAAAACCCCGCCTAAGCGAGGTTTTTATCAGGGTTTTGCGGTTGGTTGCCGCAGAACACACTGTGTTACGTCAACGCGAAAAGTATACGCGATCGAAGACGAACGCGCAATTCCGGCACGGATTTTGACGTTTTTGAGTATGGATCGCCTTCCAAATTTTGTCCATAAAATACTGTTCATACATACAGTATTTATCTATACTGAGGGTGTTCGCAGTGAGCGAGGGGGCCGCAGTTTACCGGCGCAACGAAGTCCTGGCTGAAACGGGTGGTGCCGTCAGTGCCTTAACCCCTGAAGTGAGCACACTGTGTTACGTCAATCCAGGTGCTGGCCACAGGCGGCGGAAAGGTACGCCAGCATCGTGCTCCTTTTAACCAAAAGGAGACGCGTATGAGCGTCGTGGATATGGTCATACTTGTCCTCAAACTCATTGTTGCTGTATTGCAACTGCTTGATGCTGTCCTGAAATACGTTCGGTGATTCAGGTTCAAGTCGCACCTGAGAGGGGCGGGCAACCGCCCCTCTTTAATAACGAGGGAATGCTATGTCGCGTCTGTTAATTGAGCCTGTCACGCCCGATGAACCCGGGTATATCGCCCTGAAGGCGGAGAGTATCGCGTTGAATTTCAATATGCTGCGCAGGCTGGAAGAGAACTGGCAGCGGGGTGAAAACCGCTTTAACGCGCCGGGTGAAAAACTGCTGGGGGCGTTTCTTAACGGCAGGCTGGTGGGCGTGTGCGGCCTTAATCGCGATCCGTTCAGCCAGCAGCCGCGCGCCGGACGTATTCGTCATCTCTACGTCAGCGAGAAGTGCCGTGGGCAGGGCATAGGCAAACAGCTTTTGACCGTGGTGATGGCGGATGCCAGCATCTGGTTTGATTTTCTTAATACCCATGCGCCGGAAACCGCGTACGGATTTTACCATCGGGCGGGCTTCAGGCTGGTGTCAGACGAACCCCGGGTGACGCACCGCCTTTTTTGCGCAGTGTAAGCGGCTGGCAGCATCGACGGGTGAATGTTACAGTTGGATGACATTTCACCAACCGATACGCCATGACCATCACCGTTTTCTGCATTTTACTGTTCGCCGCACTGCTGCATGCCAGCTGGAACGCCATCGTTAAAGCCGGAACGGATAAACTCTACTCGGCGATCGGAGTCAGCGGTTCAGCCGCGCTTATTGCCCTGATTTTACTGCCCTTCTCTCCTCAGCCAACTGCCGCAAGCTGGCCATATTTGTTCGTCTCCTGTGCGTTACAGGTGGTGTACACCGTGCTGGTAGCGAAGACCTATCAGGTCTCCGACATGAGCCAGACCTACCCCCTTATGCGCGGGACGGCCCCTCTGCTGGTGGCGCTGATCAGCGTACTGGTGCTCGGGGATCATCTCTCCTGGCTTGCCTGGTCCGGCATTGGGGTCATTTGTCTTTCGATTCTGGCCATGGCGATGAACGGCCGCATGCAGTCACGCAAGGGGATCTGGCTGGCGCTGCTGAACGCCTGTTTTATCGCCGGGTATACCCTGGTGGACGGCACCGGTGTGCGACTCTCGGACACTGCGCTGGGCTATACGCTCTGGACCTTCTTCATGAACGGTTTCTGCCTGCTGAGCTGGGCAATGGTGGCGCGGCGTCGCGAAGCGTCCAGCTACCTGCGCCTGCACTGGAAAAAAGGGCTGCTCGGCGGCGTCGGGACGATGGGATCTTACGGTCTGGCACTCTGGGCGATGACTCAGGCACCGCTGGCTGTGGTCGCGGCACTGCGTGAAACCTCTATTCTCTTCGGCGCATTAATCGCATTTGTGCTTTTAAAAGAGAAGGTTGCCGGCCTGCGCATCGCGGCTGCACTGGGTATTGCTGCCGGTGCGGTCCTGCTGCGCCTGGCGTAATTCACTGGCAACATTAGTTGCCAATCTTGTTTACAAATCCTGCCTTCACGCCTTCTGTCATTCATCACAGTAATGCTTAAATTGTCATCTCTCTGTGGTAGATTCCTCGCGCATTTATGGGAATGAGTAGTCACTTATTCTTTATTTATCTCTTTTGGCAAAAGTATTCAGCGACATGAAAAAGCAACGGAACGTGAACTTATTGTTGATGCTGGTGTTACTGGTGGCCGTCGGGCAGATGGCACAAACCATCTACATTCCGGCGATTGCCGATATGGCAAAAGACCTGAGCGTCCGCGAAGGTGCAGTCCAGAGCGTGATGGCAGCCTATCTGCTGACCTATGGCGTTTCACAGCTGGTTTATGGTCCCCTGTCCGATCGCGTCGGGCGTCGTCCGGTTATTCTGGTGGGCATGAGCATTTTCATGGTAGCGACGATGATCGCCATTACCACTCACAGCCTGACCGTCCTGATTGCCGCCAGCGCCCTTCAGGGTGTGGGCACCGGCGTCGGCGGGGTTATGGCGCGTACCCTGCCGCGTGATATGTACCAGGGCACACAGCTTCGCCACGCCAACAGTCTGTTAAATATGGGTATTCTGGTCAGCCCGCTGCTGGCCCCGCTGATTGGGGGTCTGCTGGACACCGTCTGGTCCTGGCGCGCCTGTTACGCCTTCCTGCTGGTGCTGTGCATTATTGTCACCTTCAGCATGGGGCGCTGGATGCCGGAAACCCGCCCAAAAGACGCGCCGCGCACGAAGCTCATCGCCAGCTACAAAACGCTGTTCGGTAATGGGTCCTTTACCTGTTATCTGTTGATGCTAATCGGCGGCCTGGCGGGCATTGCGGTGTTTGAAGCCTGTTCCGGCGTGCTGCTGGGCGCAGGCCTTGGCCTGAGCAGCATGGTGGTGAGTATTCTGTTTATACTGCCGATCCCGGCGGCGTTCTTCGGCGCATGGTTCGCCGGACGTCCGAACAAGCGTTTCTCCACGCTGATGTGGCAGTCGGTGATCAGCTGTCTGCTGGCCGGGCTGATGATGTGGATCCCGGGGCTGTTTGACGTGATGTCGGTCTGGACGTTGCTCATCCCGGCGGCGCTGTTCTTCTTCGGCGCGGGCATGCTGTTTCCCCTCGCCACCAGCGGCGCGATGGAGCCGTTCCCGTTCCTCGCAGGCACGGCAGGCGCGCTGGTGGGCGGTTTGCAGAACATCGGTTCCGGCGCGCTGGCCTGGCTTTCGGCTATGATGCCGCAGACCGGGCAGGCGAGTTTAGGCTTGCTGATGACCCTGATGGGGCTGCTGATTTTGCTGTGCTGGCTGCCGCTGGCGTCGCGTGTCTCGCATCACGAACAGCCGGTTTAACCGCATGATGGCCCGGCTTCTCGCCGGGCTTTTCACAGACGGGCGCAATCATCGCCTGCAATAGCCGCTCTGGGGCAGGCCGCCACGCCCCCTCTTCCCCGTCATAAAACTGAACATCGGCGTTTATCGCATACGGGATGTTGGCCTGTTGCAGCTCGCACGCCATAAACGTGGCAAACGCCATCTGCGAGGCAGTTGGCGTCAGGCTTTTCGATTCGCCCACCCCCCAGCCGCCAACCCAGCTCACATGCCCGGTTTTTTGTTGCCAGTGCAGCGCGGCGTTAATTCGGTTACGGATAGCCGCTTTCTCAGCCGCAGTTCCGGACGTCCACGGGTATTTACCGTTCGTTTTCAGCGGACCCCAGGGGAAAATATGCCACTCCGCCAGCAGGTAATTCTGGCTGTGCGCGGGCAGCTTCAGGCTGGATAAATCCTCCGGCGCGGCGCGCAGACGAGGGGCGATAAAAATCATGCGGCTGGCATCAATGGCATGAATGTCTTTGATCGCTTTCTCATACACCCGGTTGAGCGAAGCAATGTTGTGGTTGAGCTTGTCCGCCGGTTCGTAGATCAGGTCAAAGCCCAGCAACGGCGAGCGCTGACCAAAATAGTGCGCCACGGCAATCCACCAGTTAATCACCTCTTTTTCGGTATCCGCTTTCGGGTCGTTTTTATATTCATCGGCCTGATAAGCGATGATGGGGATGACGCCGTATTGCTCGCAGGCCTCCACCAGCTTACGCAGGTGAATCAGCCGCGCTTCCGTCGGTTCGCCCGCCACCCGAATACGGACATGGTGTATGCCTTTCGCCTGAAAATCACGGACCACCAGCGGGTCGAACTCGCGGATACCGCGCTCGGTGCGTGCCCAGTCGACATCCATTCCGACGCCCAGCATTTGCGCGTAACGGGCAGCCGTCAGCGGCGGCTCAGCGGCAATCGCCCAGCCGGAAGAGAGTAAGATCGCAGTGGCAATAAAAGGCTTTAACACGGTTTACCCTGGATAAATCAAAAGCATTACCTGTATTTAGCACGCTTTTTCACATTTGGTGTAGAGCGAAAGCGTAATAATTCTTCAACCCGCCAGTTCTCTTAGCCAGCCGATAAAGGCGTCAATTTTCGGCCACTGACGGCCGGGAAGCGTTGAGACGTAATAATGCTGATGGCACTTGAGGGTTTCCCCATCAAAGGGTGCGATCAACTCCCCCCGTTCGAGACGTTTTTGCACCAGCCGCTTTCTCCCCATCGCCACCCCGACATTACTCATGGCCGCGATAATGGCTAAATCAGAACGATCGAAGCCAATACCCGATGATAACGGCATATTCACCGCGTAATGCTGCGCCCAGCTCAGCCACTCATCCGTACCGGAATCATTGCTCCAGGCCTGACGGTCGTGCAGTAACGTGCAGTGGCTGAGGTTATGGGGGTTTTTCAGCAGTTCATGCTCCCGGGCATACGCCGGCGAGCAGACGGGCAAAATCTCTTCATCCATCAAAAAGTGATGAGAAAGGTGGTTTGGCGGCGTATCGTCGAAATAGAGCGCCAGATCGATGCCGGTTCGCTGCATGTTGACGTAATCATTACCAGTCAGAATAGTAAGTGAAATCGACGGGTAGCGGCGGGTAAAATCCCCCAGCATCGGCACCAGCCAGCACTGGGCGATCGACGGCCGGGAGTACACCGTTAGCATACCTGACAGCGCCTGGTTTTTAATATCCAGGATCTCCTGATTCAGGGTGTCGAGGGACGATTTCAGCGTCCAGTAAACGCGCTTGCCTTCCTGCGTCAGCTCCACTTTACGGTGTGAGCGGACAAACAGCTGAATGCCCAGCTCCTCTTCCAGCAGGTTTATGCGGTGGCTCACCGCGCTGGGGCTGAGCGACAGCTCCGCCCCAGCGCGAAGGACTCATGCCGGGCGGCCACTTCAAAGGTGTACATTTTCGACAGTTGCCAGCCGTTTAACAGCCGGTTTCTGCCTTCATTCGCATCGGTCATCACAATTCCCACACGTAATTTCTGCGTTCAGCATACCGCTCAAGAATGAATTTATGTGAACCTAATACGAGTTAAGTGCGCTTTTTAGAGTCCAGTCACTCAGTTGATCCAATCTGGCTCATCTGAACGCCAATTTATATCGTTTGTCAGCCCAAGCCGTTTTTTCGTCCAATATCCCCAGATGACATAAGGGTGAGGTGAGATATGGGATCTCAGGTCTGGGTTGTGGCAACGCTGCTTGTCAGCATCGTATTGATTGTTTTAACCATCGTAAAACTGAAGTTTCACCCGTTCCTCGCGCTGCTGCTGGCAAGCTTTTTCGTCGGCGCGATGATGGGGATGAGCCCGCTGGATATGGTGAACGCCATTGAGAGCGGGATTGGCGGTACGCTGGGCTTCCTGGCGGCGGTTATCGGTCTTGGCACTATTCTCGGCAAAATGATGGAAGTCTCCGGCGCGGCAGAGCGCATCGGGATTACGTTGCAGCGCTGCCGCTGGTTGTCGGCGGACGTGATTATGGTCCTGGTCGGCCTGATCTGCGGCATTACGCTGTTTGTGGAAGTGGGCGTGGTACTGCTGATCCCGCTGGCGTTTTCCATCGCCAAAAAGACCAACACGTCGCTGCTCAAGCTGGCCATTCCGCTCTGTACCGCACTAATGGCAGTGCACTGCGTGGTGCCTCCGCATCCGGCCGCACTATTTGTCACCAACAAATTAGGGGCGGACGTCGGGACGGTGATTGTCTACGGTCTGGTGGTGGGCCTGATGGCGTCTCTGGTTGGCGGCCCGCTGTTCCTGAAGCTGCTCGGCGATCGTCTGCCCTATAAGCCGGTTCCGGCGGAATTTTCAGACCTGAAGGTGCGGGAAGAACACACGCTGCCATCGCTGGGCGCCACGCTGTGCACCGTGCTGCTGCCGATTGCCCTGATGCTGGTGAAAACCATTGCCGAGCTGAACATGGCAAAAGAAGGCTCGCTGTATACCCTGCTGGAGTTTATCGGCAACCCTATCACCGCGATGTTTATCGCCGTGTTTGTCGCCTACTACCTGCTGGGGATCCGCCAGCACATGGGCATGGGCGCAATGCTGACCCATACGGAGCACGGCTTTGGCTCTATCGCCAACATTTTGCTGATTATCGGCGCGGGCGGCGCGTTCAACGCCATCCTTAAAACCAGCGGTCTGGCGGAGACGCTGGCGCATATTCTCTCGAACCTGCATATGCACCCTATCCTTCTCGCCTGGCTGGTGGCACTGGTGCTGCACGCCGCCGTCGGTTCGGCAACGGTAGCGATGATGGGTGCCACGGCGATAGTGGCGCCGATGCTGCCGCTCTACCCGAACGTAAGCCCGGAGATCATCACCATTGCCATCGGGTCCGGCGCTATTGGCTGCACGATCGTGACCGATTCTCTCTTCTGGCTGGTGAAGCAATACTGCGGCGCGACCCTGAATGAGACCTTCAAATACTATACGACGGCGACGTTTATCGCCTCGGTGCTTGCACTTGGCGGCACATTCCTGCTTTCTTTCATTATCTGAGCGCGAAGAGACGTATTATGGAAAACGCAACTATCACTACTTTAACCGCACAGTTTCCTCTGGTTGAGGATCTGATTGCCCTGAAAGAAACCACCTGGCTTAACCCGCGCACCACGACGCTTGCAGAAGGGTTGCCTTATGTCGGGCTGACCAAAGCCGACGTGGACGACGCCCACGCGCGTCTCAACCGCTTCGCGCCGTATCTGGCGAAAGCCTTCCCGGAAACGGCGGCAACGGGCGGGATTATCGAATCCGAGCTGGTCGCCATTCCGGCAATGCAGGCGCGGCTGGAGAAAGAGTCTGGCAAATCCGTTCCCGGCACGCTGCTGCTAAAAAATGACAGCCATCTGCCGATTTCCGGCTCGATTAAAGCCCGCGGCGGAATCTATGAGGTGCTGACCCACGCGGAAAAGCTGGCGCTGGAAGCCGGACTGCTGAGCGTCGAAGACGACTACAGCATCCTGCTGGAGCCGCGCTTTAAGGATTTCTTCAGCCAGTACAGCATCGCCGTGGGCTCAACCGGCAACCTCGGGATGTCCATCGGCATTATGAGCGCCCGCATTGGCTTTAAGGTGACGGTGCATATGTCCGCCGACGCCCGCGAGTGGAAGAAAGCCAAACTGCGCAGCCACGGCGTGATCGTCGTGGAATATGAGCAGGATTACGGCGTGGCGGTGGAGCAGGGACGCAAAGCGGCGGAAAGCGATCCGAACTGTTTCTTCATTGACGATGAAAACTCCCGTACGCTGTTCCTGGGCTATGCGGTTGCTGGCGAGCGTCTGAAGGCGCAGTTTGCCGAGCAGGGCCGCGTGGTGGATGCCGATCATCCCCTGTACGTCTACCTGCCGTGCGGCGTCGGTGGTGGCCCCGGCGGCGTGGCGTTTGGCCTGAAGCTGGCCTTTGGCGATAACGTCCACTGCTTCTTCGCGGAGCCAACGCACTCCCCGTGCATGCTGCTGGGCGTTTACACCGGCCTGCACGATGAGATTGCCGTGCAGGATCTGGGCATTGATAACGTGACGGCGGCGGACGGTCTGGCGGTAGGGCGTGCGTCCGGCTTCGTGGGCCGCGCGATGGAACGCCTGCTTGACGGGTTCTACACCCTTTCCGACCAGAGCATGTACGACATGCTCGGCTGGCTGGCGCAGGAGGAAAGGATTCGCCTGGAGCCGTCGGCGCTGGCGGGGATGGCCGGGCCGCTGCGCGTGCAGGCGGATGCCAACCCCACGCACCTGGTCTGGGCGACCGGCGGCGGCATGGTGCCGGAGGATGAGATGGCGAAGTACCTGGCGAAGGGAAACGCCTGATCGTCAGCCGCTCTGCCGCAGCTGTTTCATCAGTTCAGCGGGCGAACGTTGATGCCTGATGAGGTCGCGCATGGCCCGCATGTACGGCGCGCTGTGAAAAAAGAAATCACGGTAGCCCTCGCACAGCACGCTTTTACCGTTCAGGCGATGGCGGGGGCAGTCGCCATTGCACAGGGGAAGAACAGAACACTGCCTACACTCATCCGTGAGCGAATCGTGCTTAATTTCGCCAAATGCACGCGCCGCGGCGGTTTGGTTAAGAACAGATATCGGCATTTGATGAATATTTCCCAGACAGTATTCAGGATAAACATAGTGGTCACATTGATAGAGATCGCCATTGGCCTCTAGTGCAAAGGCATGCCCGCAGCGTTCGGCCAGTGAGCACATCTGTGCGGGATAGCCACTCCAGACGCCCAGCATTGAGTCAAAGAGCTGCACAAAAACGCGCCCCACATCTTCTCTTACCCAGAGGTCGAAGATTGCCTTCAGGAATGTCCCCCACTCCCTGTCACTCACTGATGACGGATTACCCTGCTCTACCAACGGAATAAACTGCAAAAATGGGGTGCCGAGCGCGCGAAGAAAACGGTACACCCGCTCCGGCTGTTGGCTGTTTTGTTGATTGACCACCGTCAGAAGATTGAAAGAAACCTGATGAATACATAGCTTTTCAATGGCTGCGAGAACTTTTTGGTGAGTCGAATTGCCGCGACGGTTAACGCGATAGGCATCGTGCAATTCGGCAGGACCATCGACAGAGATACCTACCAGCCAGTCGTTTTCGCGAAAAAAACGGCACCATTCATCGTTGAGCAGTACGCCGTTAGTCTGAAAAGCGTTCATGATACGCTTTCCTTTCCCGTGGCGTTGCTGCAACGCCACCACGTTACGAAAAAAATTGATGCCGCACAGCGTGGGTTCACCTCCCTGCCAGGCAAAGTGAACATCATCATCCGGCTGGGCAGCAATCTGTTGGCAAATAAACGCCTCCAGAGTGGCCTCGCTCATTTGGGGTTGTTCGGGTTTATCGATATAAAAACAGTAACGGCAGTTCAGGTTACAGCGAGAGCTGGCCGGTTTGGCCATCACATGACATCCTGTCATTATTTTTCCTCTATAAAAGAGATAATCTGATGTAAGTGCGTAATAGCAAACAATATAGAGAGGGAGAGAACAGCGACAGCGATCAAAAATTTGTCACGTACGGCTTTAGGTTGTGCGAAATCACCATGCTCAACGTCCATCAGATTACGACTGCGCGTGTAGCGCCAGAGGATAACCGCCACCAGCGCAAGTACCACAAGTGAAATCCAGAATGGAAGCCCCGTGTGGTGCCAGTTGTGTTTAATCGCCAGCGCGATAAGCGCACCGTAGCCCAGTAACGTGCGCAGCCAGGCCAGCGACGTTCGCTCCGGCTGTAGACCTGGGTCGGCCTCACGGCGCGCTTTGCGGCTACCCGACATAGAGCACCAACCCCATCACCACTACGGCTACCACCAGTAGTATAGTGCTAATCACAAGCAGGCCGCGGGTGTAGGGTAAATCCTCTTTAAGTCGCATCGCTTTTTCGTTTCGCAGCCAGCGCAGGTAGCCGTAAACCGCCAGCACCCCTGCGAAAAGGCACAGCAGTAATGCCAGCAATTCACGGATCAGTGGCGTAGCGAAATCGGGTGCAAGCTGATCAAGACCCACGCCTGCGGCCAGAAAACCTAGCGCGGTGCGGATCCACGCCAGATATGTGCGTTCATTGGCCAGCGAGAAGCGGTAATCCGGCGCTTCACCGACGCGGGAAATTTTCATCTTGTCTCCTTAAAACTTCTGCTTTTTCTCTTCCACTTTTACCCCCTGCGTGGGCAGTCCGGTGTCGTAATCACGCACCACCGGAGAATAGCCATCTCCCGGCCGCGGACGGAAAGCCCCCATCCAACGAGGGATAGCGTCCGCTCTCCACGGTCGACACGCCCATTGATAGGTACGGAACGGGTCGCGGATTTTATCCATATAATCCAGCAGCGCATCATGCAGCTGATTGCGCTGCTCAGCATAGCGCGGCGAGTCAATCAGATTATGCATCTCGTTTGGATCGTTGCGGCGGTCGTAGAGTTCATCAGTTGTGAACAAGTTCAGCACCAACTTGAATGCATCCGTTACCCAACAGCGTACCGGAATAAATCCGCCAAAGCTGTCATGTTCTATCTCGTAGCGGTTAAATTCCACCATCACTCCGCGCTCTGGCTCTGTCGCCAGAATATTGTCACCCGGCAGGATGTCAGGTTTAGGTATCCCCGCCAGCGCCATCATGGTCGGCAGTAAATCGATATGGCTGACCGGCGTGTCGACTTGCTTCGGTGCGCCCTGTGGGGGGCGTATAATCAACGGGATGCGGGTAATATCGTCGTACATAGCCGCACCTTTGCTGATAAGCCGATGTGCTCCCATCATCTCGCCATGGTCAGAGGTATATATGACCCATGTGTTCTCGCATTGTTCGGGGGTGAGTGCGTTAACCACACGACCAATCTGATCGTCCACAAAGTCATTACAGGCGAAATAAAGCGGGTGATGGTAATACCGGCTGCCATCTTCAACTGGTGACGGCATGGCCTGCGACCAGAGGCGGTGATGTACGGGCTTATCCACCAGCGTATCCTGAGCCTTTTCCCCTAAATCGTAGTAAAAGTCCTGATATTTCTCGAGATACTGAACCGGGCATGTGAAGGGATGATGAGGTTCGTCGTAAGAGACCACCATCAAAAAGGGTTCGTCCTCCGGGTGAGGGCGCTGTAAAAAATCGATCGCGCGATTGCTGATGCGGTACGCCCAGGTAAAGGTCTCATCGATATTATTAGCCTGCAATTCCTCTACGCTATTAAGGCCGTTGCGCCACAGATTAATCTGCTCTTCGGTAAGTTCTGCCAGATAGTTAGCGCCGTCAAACCAAAACTCGTCATTCCATTCGGGAGGACAAACGCCGGTGCCAAAATAGTCATGACCATCAAGATGCCATTTGCCGATGTAGCAGGTTTGATAGCCCGCATCCTTGAAGTAGCGCCCCATCGTTGAGATGTTCTTGCCTGGTGCAACATTGTTGGTCCACGGTCCGGACTGATTAGCGTAGATCCCGGTGAACAGCCCCGCACGCGCGGGGGTGCAAACAGGGGAGCAGGTATAAGCAGCATTGAAGCGAATCCCCTCTTCCGCAAGCTGATCAATATGGTGGGTGTTCAGGGGTTTACCACTATAACAGCCCACCATATTCGTGGCCTGAGTGTCGGTCATGATGAACAGAAAATTCGGGCGTTTCATGGCTTTTCCTTAACGTCGGAAACATAAACAAGCGAAGGGTTACGGCGCTGACGGATGGCATCGATAATGAGATAAATCACGACCCCTGCGGTGATGGAGTAGCTGACGATGGCAAGCCATTGAGTGGAATACCCCCCAAATTGGGCCAGCCCGGCGTAGACGCCAATCATGGCGAAGAGAATACCCACCGAGGCAATTTTCGCGTTACGCCAGGGTGACATGTCCACGGCAAACGCGTCATGGAAGGTAAACGGCGTGTCGCGCGGTTTGAGCCAGCCGATAATCAACATTACCGCCACGTTGATGCAGAACGTGCAGGCCAGAACATAGAGAAAGTGAAAATCGAATTTCACCAGATAATTAATTACGATGTAGCTGCAAATGCCGATAAACAGCGCCACTTTCGCGGCGAGGGCTGGAATGCGCGGGAAGAAAAAGCCCATAATGATGATAGTCACCAGTGGAACGTTATAGATGCCGTTTAGCTGTTTCATCCATGAATAAAGCCCCTCCGGCGCATTGGCAATCCACGGCGCAACTATTACAGATACCACTGCGATAAACAGGCCAAACCGGCGTCCTACCTGCACCAGTCCGTCCGGCGTCGCATCAGGCTTCAGGATGCGACGATAAATTCCCATACTAAAGAGCGTACTGGCACTATTCAGGAACCCGTTGAACGTACTGATAACTGCACCAAATAAAACGGCACCAAAAAAACCCACCAACGGTGTCGGCAGGACTTTGTTGACCAGAGCAGGATAGGCCATGTCCGCACTCGGCAGATCGCTGTACAGGTGGAACGCAATCAGGCCAGGAAGCACCAGAATTAGCGGGTCGAGCATTTTTAACACGGCGGTTAACAAGGCCCCTTTTTGTCCCTCAGCGAGACTTTTCGAGGCCAGCGTTCGCTGCACAATTCCCTGATTCGTACACCAGTAAAAGGTATTCACCAGGATCAGGCCCGTAAACGCCGCGCCGATAGGCAACGGATCGGTGCTTACGCCAATGGAATTTAACTTCTCGGCGTGTACGGTGGTCAGACGCTCAACTCCCTGTAAAAAACTGCCATCCCCCATCACAATCAGACCAAACACGGGTACCAGCAGACCACCGATCACCAGGCCAATGCCGTTAATGGAGTCCGCAATCGCCATGGCGCGCATTCCGCCTATAACGGCATACACAATTCCGGCCAGCCCCAGCAGAATGACCAGCAACCAGATGGCTGCGGCCTGCGAAAGTCCAAGCGCATCGCCGACGTGAAACAGGCTATTCAACGCCAGCGCGCCGGAGTAGAGCACAATCGGCAGGAAGCAGACGCCCGTCGCGATAAGAAAACAGAAATCAATAATGATGCGTGTCGTTTTGTCGTAACGCTCTTCCAGAAAATCGGGAATAGTGGCAATACCGCGTTGCAGATACTTCGGCAGGAAGATCAGCGCCAGAAAAATCAACGTAACCGCTGACGTGACCTCCCAGCCCATCACCGACATGCCGCTTTTATAGGCCTGGCCAGACAGACCCACCAGTTGCTCTGTGGACAGGTTGGTCAGCATCAGTGAAGCAGCAATCACTGGCGCTTTCAGCGACCGGCCCGCCAGAAAGTATCCCTGCTGCGAAGCGGTATCCACTTTACGTATCTTCCACCAGGTGATAAACGCCACCAGCAGCGTAAAGGCAATAAAGCTCACAATTTGCTGAATATTCATCTTGTTGCCCTTAATTATGATTATGACCCGGTAGTTCGCTGTACAGAGGAATTTAACGCACCGGACCCAGGCTATTCGATATCTTAAAATACAAGACTGGTTTCCCCATCACGGTAATTTTCTGATAAATTCCGCTACAGGTTGTGGGCATAATTTGCTGACGGGAAATTAAAATGAATGGAAAAATTCAAATTTCGCATGTAAAAAACGAAACAACGTACAATATTCCCTTAGTTCTTGATGAAAGTGTGATCTCAAGCGGAATTTCACTGATCTCACTCTGGCATACGCTAGCCGACGAGAGCTACCGCGTTATCTGGCCTCAGGATAAGAAAAAACCGCTGATTGCTAACTCCTGGGTGGCGGTTTATACCGTGCAAGGGTGCGGGAAAATCAGGCTCAAAGATAATTCTGAAATTATGCTTAATGGAAATAACGTTATATTCTTAAAACCTACCGATATAACGTCGTACTACTGCGACGGTCTTATCTGGGAACAATACTGGATGGAATTCATCCCCACAAACATGATGGAAATCCCTATATTACAAACTGGCATAATTTATAATGGCGACGAGTTTAATAAAGAACTTTCAGAAGTTGCTGAATTACTCGCTTTGCGGTCCCCCATAAAAAATAATTTAGCCGTCGCGTTTCTCACAAAAATTATCTATCAGTGGATTTGTCTTATTTCCGAAAATGGTAGGAAAGATCGGGAACTGCTGCGTCTGGAAAATCTGTTGGCCGAGTTGCACGCCAGTGTGCAAAAGCGCTGGAGCGTCACAGAAATGGCACAGCGGATGCAGTGCAGCGAGCCCTGGCTGCGGCGGATCTTTTTACGATACACGGGTAAAACGCCGAAAGAATATTATCTTGACGCACGCCTCGAACTGGCGCAATCGCTGCTGCGCCAGGAGGGAAATACGGTAAACAAGGTGGCTGACATGCTCAACTTTTTTGATTCGTTTCACTTCAGCAAAGCGTTTAAGAATAAGTTTGGCTATGCGCCGTCGGCGGTCAGCAAGTTTAAGGACCGGCACCTCAATGATGCCGGTCAGGAAAATTAATGCAGTTCCGGCCAGTACTCTTTGTTGGCTTCAATCAGATCGTCCAGAATCGCCTTCGCCACCGATGCGCTCGGTACGGTTTTCGACAGGGTAATCGCCTGCCATAGTTTCTGATACGAGCGCTGCTCCCAGGCGTCCACCACCAGTTTTTCCACCGCCACCTGCTGGCTCATGAGCCCTTTCTGGAAGTGCGGAATATCACCCACGGTCAGCGGCTCCGGTCCGTTGTGGCCGACCAGACAAGGGATTTCTACCATCGCGTCAGCGTCAAAGTTATGGATAGCCCCATTGTTAGGCACAATCAGCAGCATGCGTTCCTGGGTGTTAAAGGCAATCGCGGTCGCCAGATCGACGATGTACGACGCATGTTCGTCGATTTCCAGTTCACCGGCAGAAGAATGACCGGCTTCGATAATCGCCCGGCATGAACTGAATACATGCTTCTCACGGTGATCCATCACTTCATTGGCGCGGGTACGCTCCGGGTTGGAATGGGCGACCACATAGTCCGGGAACAGGTAATACTTCAGGTAGGTGTTCGGCATGGTGTCCGGATCCAGCGCCTGTACGTCTTTGGCCTTGGCGAAAGTATCATTCCAGCTCGCTTCAGTATGCGCATCTTCCGAAGGCGGAACATAACCGTTTTTCGCCACGTATTCGCGCAGCTTCGGCATCAGATCGTTGCCGTTCTGATCTTCAATCGACGTCCACCAGCCGAAGTGGTTCAGGCCGTAGTAGCGCACGCGCATCTCTTTGCGGTCTTTCAGGCCGACGATTTGCGCCATACGTCCTTCAATGCCGATCGGCATGTCGCAGATGTTGAGAATTTTCGCGTTCGGACGCAGGCGGCGCGTGGCTTCCGCGACAATCGCCGCCGGGTTGGAGTAGTTCAGCATCCACGCGTTCGGGGAGTACTGCTCCATGTAATCCACCAACTCCAGCACGCCGCCGATGGAGCGCATGCCGTAGGAGATGCCGCCCGGCCCGCACGTTTCCTGGCCCAGCACGCCGTGGCGCAGCGGGATTTTTTCATCCTTTTCACGCATGGGATATTTGCCAACGCGAATATGCGCCATCACGAAATCCACATCGGTAAAGGCCGCTTCAGGATCGGTGGTGTAACTAAATTCAATCTCCGGCGCCTGCTCCTTAAGGATGATTTTGCACGCCTCGGCGATGATCTCCTGACGTGCTCCGTCATTGTCATAGAACTTCAGCGCACGCAGCGGGAAACGGTCACGGTTGGCTAACAGCATCAGGACGATACCAGGCGTGAATGTACTGCCGCCGCCTGCAATAACAACTGAGAATTTTTTCATGATATAGCCTCTGTCAGAGTGGTTTGTTCGTTTGTTAAAGGGGTTTTCATCAGCGATTCCAGCTGGTCGCGCACCTGAGGAACGTGCAGACCGACAATCACCTGTATGCCGTTGCCGCGCCGCACCACACCGTGTGCGCCCAGGGCTTTGAATACGTCATCGCTTTGGGTTTTCGTCATATCCACCAGGGCGATACGCAGGCGGGTGGCGCAGTTATTGATACTTTCGATATTCGCTGCGCCGCCGAGCGCCTGTAAGAACCCAGCGGCCTGTCCGACCTGCTGGCTGGCTGCCGCCGGGGCGGTGGTTTGCCCACGAGCGGCCTTATAGTCGGCCTTGCTGTAGAGCTTGATTTCGCTCTCTTCCCGGCCCGGCGTTTTGAGATTCAGACGTTCGATAAGCGTTCTGAAGACCACGAAATAGAGAGCGGTGAAGCAGAGGCCGATGCCAATCTGGGTGAATACCGTCGAGGCGTGGTTATGGAACATCGGGATCCAGTTTTGCGGCAGGAACTGGTCCAGCAGACCGCCCCCCATGTTGCCCACCACCCCGAAGGTATACATCACCGTCGCCATCGTTGCGGCCAGCACGGCGTGGATGGCAAACAGCAACGGCGAGATAAACAGGAAGGTAAACTCCAGCGGTTCGGTAATGCCCACCAGCACGGCGGTAAGCGTGGCCGGGATCAGCAGACCTGCCACTTTGACGCGGTTCTCCGGCGACGCGGTATACCAGATAGCCAGCGCAATACCGACTGAGCCAAACACCTTAGAGTTGCCGTGCAGCGCGAATCCGCCCTCCGGGAACAACGTTTTCAGCGGCACAGTGCTCTGGCTGAATTCCTGAAGGTGCTGTGCCCAGTAGACCTGAATGCCGCCTTCTACCGCAGCCGGGCCGAAGATAAACGGACCGTAGACAAAGTGGTGTAATCCGGTTGGGATCAGAATGCGTTCCAGGAAGGTATAAACCCATACGCCCAGCGCGCCAGCGGTACGTAGAAAGGCCTGCAACGACTCAATGCCCATCTGCACTTTCGGCCAGCCCAGCAGCGTCAGCCAGGCGCAGGGGATCATCACGAAGAACGCGAGGATAACGACAAACGAGGTGCCCTGGAAAATCCCCAGAAAGACCGGCAACGGCTTGTCGAAAAATCGATTGTGGATGGCGGTGACGAGCCCGGAAATGATAATCGCCCCGATGATGCTGGTATCAAGCGTTTTGATTCCGGCAATCATCGCCAGCCCGCTGCCGGCAGTGGGTTCAGCAGAGAAGTCGACGCCAAAGAAGTGACCCCAGGTCATCCCCATCGCGTTGATAAAGTAGTTCCAGGTCAGGAAGCTAATCAGCACCGCCAGACAGGCGCGGCCCTGCGCCTGCTTTGCCAGGCCAATCGGTAAGCCGACAGCAAAAATCAGCGGCATATTACGGAACACCGCCCAGCCGCCCTCTTCGATGATGTGAACAATTTGCGCGAACAGATTATCAGGCGCGGTTAAGGCCTCACCGACAAACAGCGGATTGCGAAGCATGATGGCGATCCCAACCACGATCCCGGCAAAGGGAAACAGCAAAACCGGGGTGAACATGGCGCCGCCAAAACGTTGTATTTGACTGAGCATTTTTAAATCCTCATGAAACAACCTGTAGGGGATAGAGGCCTTTATGGTTTTTTACTGGCCTGAGGTGAGCATAAGAAGTTACTGATGCGGGAACATGGCGTGCCGCTGCGATTCGTGATCGCATTCATGGTTTTAATTTGACCAATCAGGTCTACTTTTTAAACCAAACATGGACAAGTTAAGACGTATTCCACGCCATGATGTGCGCAGAGAGGTCTACTGGTGATCTACAAATCAATTGCCGATCGGCTACGGCTGCGGCTGAATTCTTCGGACTACAACATTGGCAGTCCGTTACCCGGAGAAAAAGCGCTGGCAAAGGAGTTTGGCGTAGCCCGGATGACCATCCGCAAGGCGCTGGATCTGCTGGTAAGCTGGGGGCTGGTTGAACGTCGACACGGCAGCGGGACGTTCGTGGCGCGCAAAGACGTTCATCATGAAACGACTAACCTGACTGGGCTGGTGGAGGTATTGCGCCAGCAGGGGAAAGAAGTGCAAAGCAAGGTGTTGCAGTTTGAAGTGATGCCCGCGCCGCCCGCTATCGCCAGCCAGCTGCGGATTCAGGTTGATGAGCGGATCTATTTTTCAAGGCGGGTGCGTTACGTGGACGGAAAACCGCTGATGCTGGAGGACAGCTTTATGCCGGTGAAGCTGTTCCGCAATCTTTCCCTGGCGCATCTCGAAGGGTCTAAGTTTGATTACATCGAGAAGGAATGCGGGATCACCATCAGCGGCAACTACGAGAGCCTGACGCCGGTGCTGGCTGATAAACAGCTGGCCGGTTATATGAATGTGCCGGAACAGACGCCGCTGCTGCGCATCACTTCCCTTTCCTACAGCGACAGCGGCGAGTTCCTCAATTATTCCGTGATGTTCCGGAACACCAGCGATTACCAGGTGGACTACCATCTGCGGCGCATCCACCCGGAAGACTTGTTAGCCCATCCCCCAGAACAGCACCGCCAGTAGCTGCGGGGTGATGATGCGCAGAAACATCACCAGCGGATAAACCGTGGCGTAGGACAATGCCGCCGCGCCGCTGGTGGCGTGCAGGTTGTTGGCGAACGCCAGCGCGGGCGGATCGGTCATGGAACCGGCCAGCATGCCGCACAGCGTGAGATAGTTCATTTTAGCGAACATACGCGCCAATAATCCGACAGTTATCAGTGGGATAGCGGTAATAAATATGCCGTATCCTACCCAGCTCATCCCTTCGCCGTTGACCAGAGTATCGACAAAATCGCCGCCGGATTTCAGCCCCACCACCGCCAGAAACAGCACGATGCCCAACTCCCGCAGCGCCAGGTTAGCGCTCGGCGGCATAAACCAGTAGAGCTTAC
>OJXA01000190.1_pt1 | contig 22673 bp, 25 predicted proteins | sample 1600581 | NCBI WGS metagenome assembly OJXA01 (sample SAMN04436615, study PRJEB24849) | human gut metagenome | biome: human gut; feature: NICU; material: stool | host: Homo sapiens | place: USA: Saint Louis, MO | collected 2009-12-13 | reverse complement strand
TATCACCCTGTGCGTATTGCTGCTGAACATTCTGGCGCGCGTTGTTTTCGCGAAGTACATTGGCCTTTAACAGGTTTCCGTAGATATAACTGGCACGGCGGCTCATGGCATTTCCGGCCATGATATTTTCCGATACCGCCTCTTCCATAAAACCTGCTGGAGCATAGACTTTCACTTTGCCGGTCATCACTCCCGCTTCATCGACCACGCCACGCACGCCGCCATAATGATCGACGTGGCTATGGGTATAAATAACGGCAACAACCGGACGTTTGCCGCGATGCTTAACGTAAAGATCCATGCCCGCTTTAGCCGTTTCCGCAGACAGCAGCGGATCGATAACCGTGATCCCCTCTTTGCCCTCTATAATCGTCATATTCGACAGATCGAGGTTGCGGATCTGGTAGACGCCTTCCGTGACCTCAAACAGACCGCCAATAGTATTCAGCTGCGCCTGACGCCACAGGCTCGGGTTGACGGTATCCGGCGCTTTTTGCCCTTCTTTGATAAAAGCGTATTTCTGGGGGTTCCAGATAACGGCGCCTTTTTCGCCTTTAATCACCGCGGGTGGCAGCGGGGCAATAAAGCCTTTGTGCGCATTTCGGAAATCCGTCTTATCGAAGAAGGGCAGTTGACCATAAAGTGCATCATTCATCTCTTTCGTATGGGCAGTGGCTCCCTTCCCTTCCTTTTGTGCCAGGACAGGCAATGAGGTCAACGACACTAATAGCAGACCAGCAACGGCTATCGCACTAACGAGAGTTTTAAATTTCATACTTCCTCGAGGAGTTATATTCACGCTGGCGGTACATGGGGGGAAAGGAGGCTATCACCAGGCTTATCTTTAACCTATGAAATTAACGTTTATAAATAAATAAGTTAATTCTTTCGTCGCTGCGGCCTTCAGGGATAATGCTGAGTCCAGTTATTTCCCCGGAGTGATTCGATGAAGAGCCTGCCGTTCTTTTTCGCTGTATTAACCCTCAGCACATTAACAGCCTGTAGTTCTCCCCAACCAGACAATGTTGAAAAAATTAATCATCTGCAAATTCCACTGGTGTTGCCGGGGGAAAAACCGCCGCAGGCACAGATATCGCATATCGCGTCTCTTTATCAGGAAAATAAACAGCAGATCGAGACCTTAACGCGCAGCGTAAAATCACAGTATCTACAGGACACCACCGCAAAAGAAATTTTTGTTGCGGACAGTGCCGTTCAACGCGTCTATGCCTCGCTGACCAAGCTGGAACAGCTAGATATGGTTAACCAGCAATACCTGAAAGATAATAATGTCACGGGCCTGCAAAATATTCATATCATTCTTGAACCGTTATTCACCAGCTGAAAATAAAAAACCCGGCAACATAAGCAGCCGGGTTTTTATTAATGGGCATATCACGGGCATCAGTCGTACTGACCAAAGCGATAGCTAAGCCCTGCGGTGACGGAACTCAGGTCGCTGCTCACGCCGATCTGGTTAACATTGCCCACGTTGCTTACCCACTGATATTCCAGGCGGCCCGCCCAGTTTTTATTGAAAGCGTATTCAGTACCCACGGCTGCAAGCGGGCGCACACCGGTTTCAAAACGATTGTGACCACTTACATCGGATTCAGCGCGATAGCCCATTGCGCCGGCACGGCCGTAAATATCCCAGTCACTGGTCAGGGCATAACTGGCCTTCAGAGACATTTGCAGGCCCTGCGTCTTCATTTGCGCCCCGGCGCCATGCTGACCTTTAATCTGCATGTTACCTAAATAATCATAACCACCTTCTACCGCAAGCCATGGGGTAATCTGATAACCCGTATAAACACCCCCGCCGACATTATCATGGTTAAAATCGAAGTGATCGGAATACGTGTTCTCAAACGCTTTTGAACCCATATTGGTATCAAAATAGTGAGACCAGCCGAATTTAGCCCCGCTATACCAGGTGCCCGCATCAGCGGCGGCGAACGCGGAAGTGGCGGTAAATGCATTAGCCATAATCAATGCGATAACTGTCTTTTTCATAAATATACCGTTTACTTGATAATGTTAAATCTGAGAAAGCAAACGATATAGAAAATTAACGGTAGCGTTAATTGCATTTCTGTTTAATTTTAAACTTCCGCTAGAATGATTCGGGTAAATGTCTGACTTCAAGCAGGTATCCGCCGCGCTTAAAGGAGATATATTCTCCCTGCTTAAGGGCGGATAATACATTGAGTATACTGCTGCGAGAGAGCAGCGTACGATCCTGGATATATTCCAGAATCGTGGTACGCAAACGCGTCTCTTCCGGGAGCAAAATCATTTCCTGAAGGTGGTTACGAATAACGGAATAGGTACGCTGCTGGAGTACCTGGGCATCACGGAATATTAAATAGGCCGTATGGTATGAGAGTAGCGCGGCGACATCCTTCCAGACGCCCTCGGCACGAAACAACTCAGCCGCCTTGTCCGCATCGAGACGTAAAATAGTCGACTCTCTTTCAGCACGGAGAAGGTGCCCCTGCGTAGGCTGGATCATCTCTGCAATACCAAACAAATGCGGCTCGTAAACGGTCACTACCACCAGTCCATCCGAAGCCCGCAGCAGGGACAGCTCTCCTTCCAGAAAGAGGTACATCTGCTGTTTCCCCTTCCGTAACCAGGTGAGTCGCTTACGCGGAACAACGTGCACTTTCTCCGCTATCGGCTCAAGGATGGCGGTCAGTCTTTCGATGGATTTTTCGGGTCGAACAGGCGGTAAAATATGCATGGTACAACCTTCTGACATTCAATATCTGCCATTATAGACCATATATTTTAAGCGGTTAGCCGATCAAAACTGATAGCTGTAGTTGACGCTGGCAAACCAAAGATAAGGATGATCGTAACTTCCGGCAAACGCCGTCGGGGATTTCACATGCGACGACTGAATATGAAGATACGACACGGCAATACCAATATTGCTGGCCGGGGTGATCTGATACTGGGCTCCCGTACCAAATCGCCACTCATCGCCGGTAGGTAAGGTTAAGGCCACATCGCTCTGGCTTTCATACGGCGAGCTGTCGAACGCCACACCGGCATTCAGTCGCCACTGAGGCGTTGGACGATACTGCACGCCCACCGCACCGTGCCACGTGTCCTTCAGGCGGCTGACGTTGTTCAGCTGCTGGTCCCCGACGACGATTTGCGGCGCGCCGAACTGGCTCCAGTCCTGCCAGCCGAGATCGCCCATAACCGACCACCGCGGGTTAATATCATGCACCAGACTGAGCATGATTTGCTGCGGCGCGCTGATCTGTGCCGACACCGGCAGGTCGTAGGTGCCGTTCTGTAGACGCGCGTTGCCGTCAATATTGAAGCTGTAGTCCGTTTCGCTGTTCCAGGTAATACCGGCTCGGGTCTGGTCAGTTAGCTGCATCAGCAGCCCAAGCCGATAGCTCATGGCCAGGTCTTCATCGCGTCGCTGGTAGTCATCATCGTTAACGCTGCGAGTCAGCGAGAAGTAACCGTAGTTAACGTTGGCGGACGCGCCAATCGAAAGACGGTCGTTAAGCTTATAGGCCAGCGAGGGGCTGAGCGTCATGGCTACCATGGTACTCTTTTTAATCAGCCTGTCGCCCGCCCAGCTGCCGTAGTCGATCCCCAGGCCGTAATTACCGTAAAGCCCGATCCCGGCATAAAGATCATCGTTTATCTTCTGGCTATAAAAGGCGCTGGCATTCGGGATGGTTTTCATCACATCGCCGGGGCTTTGATGGGCATCGTTATCCAGCTGGTTGTCGATGGAGCCATCCATAACCTGTAACCCACCGGTGACCATATGATCCGGTAAGCGCGTCATGCCAGCCGGGTTGGTCATGATTGTCGAGGCGTCCTGCGCACGAGCCGCCTGCCCTGCTCCGGCAAGCGCGGTATCTTCGGTGCCGGCTTCATAAAAATAGAGGGCGCTGGCATGGGCACTGGAGGCGGCAAATAAGCCCGCGCACAGGAGGAGTCGTGTTTTCATCTGCGATCCGGGAAATAAAAAATTTGCCGACAGATATAACAGGGGCGCCTGATGACGTAAAAAGGAAGAGGGTTTAATTTTAAATTATGCGCGGTTCAGCCCCTCTTAATATCTCTGACAATTCATCGACGTCCGGAATACGACGCCGCTACGTCCTGCACCTGTAATACGCTCAGGTACAGGACGATAAAATCCAGCAACTTTTATACAGGTTTATTAGGACTTACTTATAATGCTCCAGATTGGTTTCCGGGCCCGTTCTGGCAATTTCCTGAGCTTTGCCGAAACTTTCAATCAGGCACTTATATTCCGGACAGACATGCTCTGCCAGGATCTCAGCAAAGCGAGAACCTTCCTCGCGGTTCCAGGTTCTCATTAATTCAGCGACAATGGCAAACGTATCGGTAGGGATCGCCCCCGCCTGAGTCACGCGCGCGATGGTGGTATCGGTCGCGATTTTGGACCAGTTCCCCGAGGCATCCACAACACAGTAAACCTTATACCCCTCCTGGACAGCGCTAACCGCAGGGAACGCCATGCAGACGCTGGTGAGCGTGCCGGCAATAATCAGGGTCTTTCTGCCCGTCTTTTCCACTTCCTTCACAAACGCCGGATTATCCCAGGTATTAATCTGCCCGGTGCGTGGAACATACACGGCATGGGGTGCATATTTGTGAATTTCCGGGATGAGCGGGCCATTGGGACCGTCAGGAACAGAGGCCGTGGTGATCACCGGGATATTTAAAAGCGTGGCAACTTTGGCTATCGCTGTCACATAATTACGAAGGTCTGGTACAGGCACATCACGTACCGTGTTGAATAAGCCACTCTGATGGTCGATGAGTAAAATTACAGCGTCATCAGTATCAATCATACCGTTTGTAGCAGCCATATTTCTTTCCTCATGATTTCTTTTACATTGCCGTCAACTTTCCGGCTCCGCGATTTTACATGCACATGGTTAGGGTATAATGCATTGATAAATCATAATGAATAGTAGTTCGATCCGGTCTGAATACCGCATCATTTCAGGACAATTTCTGGCACGGTACGCTGAGCCATCGACGCTGACGGAAAGCCCTCGTGAGGAGAAGAGATCTTTACAATGCCGTTATGCGGCCATTCGTATTCGTTCGGCTGAAGGCAAGCGTTACTCACTACTGGGATCGCCCTTATCCTCCCGCATGGATTCGATAAACTCCCGTTGCTCCTCTGTGAGTTCAAGCTCATCCAGCAAGCGATCTAACTCTTCTTCAGGTGATTCCTTTTGGTTCTTTCTCTTCCCGGTAGCCATACTCACCCTTGAGTTATTAGGATTAATCTCAGGGTATCCAGGGTACAGGAAATGTGCAACTTAGCGTGTTATGCCGACAACCGATCATAACAATGAACGAAAGGGGGAAGCAGGTACGCCAGTACAGGAAAGACTGATAGGGGTATTCCTGTTCCGGCGATGAAAGATAGCCAATTGAAAGCCTTGCCAGATTACATACGGGCTTTGCAATAATCGAGAGGGTGCAATACCTACCTTCCCTTTAGTTTAACTTAACTAAAATTTAATTACATTTAAATTAATGATTTTGTTAGATTTAATCGTTTATTGCCCTCTCACATATAGGTACACTTTCTCTATGGTTTTTTTTATAACAGCATGAGGAAAAAGTGAAAATGGCTATTCCAGCTTACCTATGGCTTAAAGATGACGGTGGCGCAGATATTAAAGGGTCTGTAGATGTTCAGGATCGTGAGGGCAGCATTGAGATCACCGGATTTTCCCATAATCTCAGCATTCCAACGGACTTAATGACTGGAAAGATCACAGGAACCCGCAAGCACTCTGACGTGCTAATTCAAAAAGAGTTTGATAGCTCCTCCCCTTATCTTTATAAAGCTGTTGCTACTGGTCAGACGCTTAAATCTGCTGAGTTCAAATGGTATAAGATCAACGACGCAGGACAGGAAGCGGAATACTTCAACATCCTGCTTGAAAGTGTGAGAGTTGTCGGCGTTTCTCCAGTGATGCACGACACCAAAGATCCGACCAAAGAGAAGCACAACCACCTCGAGTGTGTAGAACTTCGCTATGAAAAAATCACGTGGAAATACTGCGATGGCAACGTTCAGTTTACCGATGCATGGAATGAGAGAGCGCAAGCGTGAGATACCCAACATTAGCAGCATCACCTCATCCGCCTTTTGATGTGTCATCTTTCGCCCCGCCAGGTGTGAATATCGTCAATAATATGATGATGGCTCGCTTTCACCGCGGCCCGTCAGCCCTTACCTATGCATGGTTTTATCAGCAGGTAAGAGGCCATGGTCCGTGGGATTACAAACAGCACGGGAGACAGTTCGAGAGCTTCGGAAACTTCCATTATGGTGCTGTTGGCCACGCTGCGGGGATTTCCGGCGAAGTATTACTTAGAGGCGCAGGATGGGCGCAAAGCCGCGCAGGAACAACGGATCCGGCTTTTGGTGATTGGTTTGGCTCAACGCCTTACGGTGATGATCCTAACGACCAGTACTGGATAAGAGCGGGTATCGACTATGCAAAACGCACAGGTTTTTAAGAAGCGGTATCTACTTCTGATCCTGTTGGCTGTTGTCGCCTATGGGATATACAACTTGCTGCACTTCTCACCACTTGAGCAAGTGATTATTAAGAAGGTGAAAGTTAACAATCTGGCTAATCTTTACATCACAGAAGCGAGTGCAGGAGCCACCACAGGCTTTTCCTACCGTTTCTATCTCTATGATGTAACCAAAGATGATAAAGCGTTTATGGCGAGTCTGGAGAACGATCACCAGCCTTTCATGATCACCACGGACAAAGATGCATTGAAGAAGGTCGAGAATAACGCGATCTACCTTTCCGTGAAGGGAACCAATTACACCTTTCACAGCCCTGCGGATTATCTGGCAGGTGGCTCGATCTACTCCGTCCCTGTCTATTTAACCGCATCACCATACTAAAAACATAGCCAGCTGCCACGCTGGCTCTTTCTCTTCTGGTTTTAGACAACAGAAACCATTAAGCCCCTTAGAGGTTAGAAGACAAGCGAAGCACAGCGATTTCATAAGACTGTCAGAGGGTTACCTGCATTTCGTGTGCAGGGAGGACGTCAATGCTCTACAGGACATAACGCCTAAACAAGTTAGTCAGCGCTACTGAGCAACCTACTGAAATAAAGAAAGTTTTTGAACGGTTCTACTTGGGGAAATTCTGGAGCGGGCGAAGGGAATCGAACCCTCGTATAGAGCTTGGGAAGCTCTCGTTCTACCATTGAACTACGCCCGCTTTGAGGTGCGTAAGGCATTATAGACCTTACGCCTCTTCATACAAGCCTTTACTCCACTAAGTGGCGATTAAATAATCACTTAGCACTTCGGCTTACTGCCCTGCGCCGGAAGATAACGCTGCGGATCGATGGCCGTGGCCTTATAGCGGATCTGGAAGTGCAGCTTGACCGTATCCGTCCCGGTACTGCCCATGGTCGCAATCTTCTGCCCCGCCTTCACGTTCTGCCCGTTATTGACCAACATCGTGTCGTTATGCGCATACGCCGTAATGTAGTCCTCACCATGCTTAATCATGATCAGGTTACCGTATCCACGAAGCTGGTTACCGACATAGACCACCTTCCCGGCCCCTGAAGCGTAAACCGGTGTGCCGCGTGCGGCAGCGATATCAATACCTTTATTGCCACCTTCCGAGAGCGAGTACGGCGCAACCACTTTTCCGCTTGCAGGCCAGATCCAGCAGCGCTGACCGACCGGCGGCCAGGATGATTTAGGCACCTGATAGGATGGCGTGACTTTGGCTGTTTTACGCGTTGAGGACTTTTTCCCTGAGGAAGAACCGCCGTTAACCTTGAGCTTCTGCCCTACCTCAATAGTATACGGTGGAGAAATATTATTCAGGCGCGCCAGCTCCTTCACGCTGGTTCCCGTGGCGCGTGAGATGCGGTAGAGCGTGTCCCCGCGCTTAACGGTATAGACTGCACCGGAATAACTGCCCATATCCGAAGATTTACTCCCCGAGCATCCTGCTACAAGTAGCGTCAGCGTCAGGCAGAAAACGGCAATGATCGGGTTTCTCGTCAGGCTTCCTGCAAACAAAACAGCTCCTCGGTCAGCGTGAATGGCGCACTATGATAGCAGCCCAAACTGATGCGGGTCATGCCCTTTTCCGCTCTGTGGGCCAAACCGTTCGCATAAGAATGCAGTATAATAATTCCGCTGATGGTGCTGAACCATTAAGCATTTTGGCACTGGAGCATCAATGAGTATTCAAGAACACGTTATTTTGGTAAATGACCAGGGAAAAGTGATTGGCACTCAGGAGAAGTACGCCGCTCACACGTCACACACCCCGCTACACCTGGCCTTCTCTTCATGGCTGTTTAACGCTAACGGAGAATGTCTGATCACCCGTCGCGCCTTAAGTAAAAAAGCCTGGCCCGGCGTATGGACCAACTCCGTTTGCGGTCATCCACAGGCCGACGAAGCGACAGAGCAGGCGATTATCCGCCGCTGCCGCTTTGAAGTCGGCGCCGAAATCACAGACATCACCCCCATTGCCCCGGAGTTCCGCTACCGTGAAGCCGACCCGTCAGGGATCGTTGAAAACGAAATCTGCCCGGTCTATGCCGCCCGCGTAACGAATACCCTCGCAATCAATGACGATGAAGTGATGGAGTATCAGTGGGTGGAGCTGGACGCGCTATTCCGCGCGCTGGACGCCACACCGTGGGCATTTAGCCCGTGGATGGTGCAAGAAGCGAACACTGCGCGTGAAAAACTCAGCGCCTTCGCGGCGCAATAAAAAAGCCCCGGCGATAAACGCACGGGGCTTTTTTTACGTCTTAACGGCTTATTTCACCGGACGCATCGCCGGGAACAGGATCACGTCGCGAATGGTGTGGCTGTTGGTGAACAGCATCACCATACGGTCGATACCAATACCCAGGCCAGCCGTCGGCGGCAGGCCGTGCTCCAGCGCGGTCACGTAGTCTTCGTCGAAGAACATCGCTTCGTCGTCGCCTGCCGCTTTCGCGTTAACCTGATCCTGGAAGCGCTGCGCCTGATCTTCTGCATCGTTCAGCTCGCTAAAGCCGTTACCGATTTCGCGGCCACCGATGAAGAATTCGAAGCGGTCAGTGATTTCCGGGTTCTCGTCATTACGACGCGCCAGGGGAGACACCTCCGCCGGGTATTCGGTGATGAAGGTCGGCTGAATCAGGTGCGCTTCGGCCACTTCTTCGAAGATCTCGGTCACGATACGACCCAGGCCCCAGCTCTTCTCAACCTTGATACCGATGCTTTCAGCGATCGCTTTCGCAGAGTCGAAGTTATCCAGATCCGCCATGTTGGTTTCCGGACGGTATTTCTTGATCGCTTCGCGCATGGTCAGTTTTTCGAACGGCTTGCCGAAGTCGAACACCTCTTCACCGTAAGGCACCTGGGTGGTGCCCAGAATGTCCTGCGCCAGGGTGCGGAACAAGGATTCAGTCAGCTCGATCAGATCTTTGTAATCCGCATACGCCATATAGAGTTCCATCATGGTGAACTCTGGGTTATGACGTACGGAGATACCTTCGTTACGGAAGTTACGGTTGATCTCAAACACACGGTCGAAACCGCCGACCACCAGACGCTTCAGATACAGTTCCGGCGCGATACGCAGGTACATGTCCAGGTCCAGGGCGTTGTGATGGGTGATGAACGGACGGGCAGAGGCACCGCCTGGGATCACCTGCATCATCGGGGTTTCTACTTCCATAAAGTCGCGGTTAACCATGAACTGGCGAATACCGGCCATGATCTGGGAGCGAATTTTGAAGGTCTTACGGGATTCATCGTTAGAGATGAGATCCAGGTAACGCTGACGATAGCGCGCTTCCTGATCCTGCAAACCGTGGAACTTGTCCGGCAGCGGGCGCAGGGCTTTGGTCAGAAGACGCAGCTCGGTGCAGTGGATAGACAGTTCACCGGTCTTGGTTTTGAACAGTTTACCTTTAGCGCCCAGGATATCGCCGAGGTCCCACTTTTTGAACTGCTCGTTGTAGATGCCTTCCGGCAGGTCGTCACGAGAGACGTACAGCTGAATGCGGCCGCCAACGTCCTGTAAGGTCACGAAGGACGCTTTACCCATGATACGACGGGTCATCATGCGGCCCGCCACGGACACTTCAACGTTCAGCGCTTCCAGCTCTTCGTTCTCTTTACCGTCGAAGTCTGCGTGCAGTTGGTCTGAGGTGTGGTCACGACGAAAATCGTTCGGGAACGGCACGCCCTGCTCGCGCAGCGCTGCCAGCTTCTCGCGGCGGGTTTTCAGTTCGTTGTTAAGATCGACTACCGCGTCAGCGCCCTGTGCTTGTTGTTCAGACATGTTGGTTCCTCATAACCCTGCTTTCAAACTTGCTTCGATAAATTGGTCCAGGCTGCCGTCCAGCACCGCCTGCGTGTTGCGGGTTTCAACCCCGGTACGCAGGTCTTTGATGCGGGAGTCATCAAGGACGTAAGAACGGATCTGGCTGCCCCAGCCGATATCGGACTTGTTGTCTTCCATCGCCTGCTTCTCAGCATTTTTCTTCTGCATCTCCAGCTCATAAAGCTTCGCTTTCATCTGCTTCATGGCCTGGTCTTTGTTCTTATGCTGGGAACGGTCGTTCTGGCACTGTGTTACCAGCCCGGTTGGAATGTGGGTAATACGCACCGCAGATTCCGTACGGTTAACGTGCTGACCACCCGCGCCGGATGCGCGGTAAACGTCGATACGCAGATCCGCCGGGTTGATGTCGATATCGATATCTTCATCGACTTCCGGGTAGACAAACGCGGAGCTGAAGGAGGTGTGACGACGGCCGCCGGAATCGAACGGGCTCTTACGCACCAGGCGGTGAACGCCGGTCTCGGTACGCAGCCAGCCGTAAGCGTAATCGCCAATAATCTTGATGGTGACGGATTTGATACCCGCCACTTCACCTTCGGACTCTTCGATAATCTCGGTTTTGAAACCGCGCGCTTCCGCCCAGCGCAGGTACATGCGCATCAGCATGCTCGCCCAGTCCTGCGCTTCGGTACCGCCAGAACCTGCCTGAATATCGAGATAGCAGTCAGCGCTATCGTATTCGCCGGAGAACATGCGACGGAATTCCAGCTGCGCCAGCTTCTCTTCCAGCACGTCGAGCTCTGCCACGGCTTCGTTAAAGGTTTCTTCGTCGTCGGCTTCGACAGCCAGCTCCAGCAGCCCAGAAACATCTTCCAGACCCTGCGCCATTTGATCCAGCGTATCTACGATGGCTTCGAGGGAGGAACGCTCTTTACCCAGCGCCTGAGCGCGCTCAGGTTCGTTCCAGACGTCCGGCTGTTCCAGCTCGGCGTTTACTTCTTCGAGACGCTCTTTCTTGGCATCGTAGTCAAAGATACCCCCTAAGAACGTCAGAGCGCTCCGTGAGGTCCTGAATGCGGTTTTTTACCGGATTAATTTCAAACATGGTCTGTTTTCTTTTATGAGCTTGTCAAAATGCGGTGATAAGAGCGGGATTGTACCGAATCCACGCCCTTTTTTATAGAGATTACTGACGCTAAATTGGCCAGATATTGTCGATGATGATCTGAAGGGAGCGGTTACCGCGGAACTCGTTAATATCCAGCTTATAGGCCAGCTCAACCTCGCGCACGCCGTTGTCCGGCCAGATGGAGGTATCAACGTTAAAGGCGATGCCGTCGAGCAGCGGTCCGCCGCCGACCGGTTCCACCATCACTTTGAGATGGCGTTCGCCCACGATGCGCTGTTGCAGCAAACGAAAACGTCCGTCGAAAAGCGGCTCCGGGAACATCTGCCCCCACGGGCCGGCATCGCGCAGCATCTGCGCCACCTCCATGGTCATTTCAGCCGGTGAAAGCTCACCGTCAGAAACCACTTCACCCTGCAACAGAGCCGGATCGATCCACTCGGTGACCAGTTCGCCAAACAGACGCTGGAATTCGTCGAACTTCGCCTCTTCCAGCGACAGGCCTGCCGCCATCGCGTGACCGCCGAACTTAATCATCAGGTTCGGATGCAGCGTATCCAGACGCTCCAGCGCATCGCGCATATGCAGCCCCTGAATGGAACGACCGGAGCCTTTCAGCGTGCCGTCCCCGGCGGGGGCGAACGCAATCACCGGGCGGTGGAAACGCTCTTTAATACGCGACGCCAGAATGCCCACCACGCCCTGGTGCCATTCGGGGTGATACATCGCCAGCCCGCCCGGCAGGGTGTCACCGCTGCGCTCCAGCTTTTCGCACAGGGTCAGTGCTTCGGCCTGCATCCCCTGCTCAATCTCTTTACGGGTCTGGTTGAGTGCGTCCAGCTCACTGGCCAGCACGCGCGCTTCGCCGATGTTGTCACACAGCAGCAGCGCGACGCCAACCGACATATCGTCCAGCCGCCCCGCCGCGTTCAGGCGCGGGCCGAGGGCAAAGCCTAAATCGCTTGCCGCGAGCTTCAGCGGATCGCGGTTGGCAATTTCCAGCAGCGCCTTAATCCCCGGACGGCATTTACCTGCCCGAATGCGGCTCAAGCCCTGCCAGGTGAGAATACGGTTATTGGTATCAAGCGGCACCACGTCCGCCACGGTTCCCAGCGCCACCAGATCGAGATACTCCGCGAGGTTCGGCACGGCAATCCCGCGCGATTCGAACCAGCCCTTATCACGCAGCAACGTGCGTAACGCCAGCATCAGATAAAACGCCACCCCTACTCCGGCCAGCGATTTCGACGGGAAATCGCAGTCGCGCAGGTTCGGGTTAATGATGGCTTCGGCGGCAGGCAGGGTTTCGCCTGGCAGGTGGTGATCGGTGACCAGTACCGGGATCCCCAGCGCATGGGCATGATCAACCCCCGCATGAGAAGAGATCCCGTTATCCACGGTCATGATCATCTGTGCGCCACGGGCGTGGGCCTGATCGACCACTTCCGGGCTGAGGCCGTAGCCGTCTTCAAACCGGTTCGGCACCAGGTAAGTCACGTTATCGCAGCCCAGCGCACGCAGGCTGAGCACGCTCAACGCGGTACTGGTTGCGCCGTCTGCATCGAAATCGCCCACCACGACAATCCGCGTGCCTTCCCGGAACGCGTCGTAGAGCATTTCAGTCGCTTTTTCGATGCCACTCAGCGCTTGCCAGGGCAGCATGCCTTTGACGCTGCGCTCAAGATCGCTTGCCGTACGCACGCCACGGCTGGCATACAGCCGCTTTAGCAGCAGCGGAAGCGTGTCTGGTAAATCCGCGGTTTCACCCGCATCGCGGCGGCGCAGTTTTATCGGGGCTTTCACGCGAATTATTTACCACCCATCTGTTTCTGGTGCTCGTCGAGGAACGCTTTCATCTCTTTTGGACCCTGGTAGCCCGGCACCACGTAGCCGTTACTCAGCACAATGGCTGGCGTACCGCTCACGCCAAACTGCACGCCCAGCGCGTAGTGGTTAGCGATGTCGATATCGCAGGACGCGGGCTTCACGCCTTTGCCGTTCATCGCGTCATCAAAGGCCTTGTTGCGGTCTTTCGCACACCAGATCGCTTTCATATCCTGCTCAGGCTGGCTCTGCACGCCAGCGCGTGGGAAAGCCAGGTAACGCACGGTAATGCCCAGTGCGTTGTAGTCTTTCATCTCTTCATGCAGCTTGTGGCAATAGCCGCAGGTGATGTCGGTGAAGACGGTAATAACGTGCTTTTCCTGCGCCGCTTTGTAGACAATCATCTCTTTTTCGAGCGCGTTCAGGTTTTTCATCAGCAGCTGGTTGGTGACGTTCACCGGCTGCGCGCCGCTCACGTCGTACATAGGCCCCTGAATGATGTGCTTGCCGTCTTCGGTCACGTACAGCACGCCGCTGTTGGTCAGCACCGTTTTCATGCCAGCCACCGGCGCTGGCTGGATCTCGCTGCTGGCGACGCCGAGTTTCGTCAGAGACTGTTTAATGGCGGCATCATCCGCATGGGCAAAACCGGAAACCGAAGCTGCCAGCAGGGTGAACAGCGCTAAAGACTTTTTCATATTTGTTCCTGTAACAATTCGTCGGCACTCACGCGCGAGGGTGGTGCTGTTGGTGTAGCTGCCGCAGGCGTTCCGTCGCGACATGGGTGTATATTTGCGTCGTTGAAAGATCGCTGTGTCCAAGCAACATCTGCACCACGCGTAAATCAGCGCCGTGGTTTAACAGATGCGTCGCGAAGGCGTGACGCAAAACGTGCGGCGACAGCTTCTCACTGTCAATACCCGCCAGTGTGGCGTAATGTTTAATGCGATGCCAGAACGTTTGTCGCGTCATCTGCTGCGCGCGCTGGCTCGGGAACAATACATCTATGGAGACGCCGTTCAGCAGCCACGGACGCCCGTGTTCCAGATACGTCTCCAGCCAGTAGACCGCCTCTTCACCCAGCGGCACCAGCCGTTCTTTGTTCCCTTTACCGATAACGCGCACCACGCCCTGACGCAGGCTGATATCGCTCATCGTCAGGCCCACCAGCTCGGAAACGCGCAAGCCCGTGGCATACAATAGTTCAAGCATGGCTTTATCGCGTAACTCCAGCGGAAGGTCAACTGCGGGCGACTGTAATAATCTCTCAACTTGTGCTTCGCTGAGATCTTTTGGCAGCCGCTGAGGCAGTTTAGGCGATGCCAGCAGTGCGCTGGGGTCATCCGCGCGGATCTTCTCGCGGTACAGGTGCTGGAACAGGCGGCGCATGGCGCTCAGCAGACGTGCAGAGCTGGTGGCTTTGTACCCCCCTTCCATCCGCTCAGCCAGTAACCCTTGCAGGTCATCGCTTTGCGCGCTTTCAAGCGTCAGCCCACGATGTGCCAGCCACTCGACCAGCAGCGTGAGATCCCGACGATAGGCGCTGAGCGTATTTTCAGCGAGGTTTTTCTCCAGCCACAGCGCGTCGAGAAACTGTTCGATGAGTGCGAGATCCTTTTCCACATCAGCCCCTTTGGTTCTGCAATCTGGCCATTATGCCTGATTGCCATCGGTTTCTGGTACACTACGCGCAAAGTCATAGCAAGAATTGAGATAGTTACGCGATGAATATTGGTCTGTTCTATGGTTCCAGCACCTGCTACACCGAAATGGCGGCGGAGAAAATTCGTGACATCATTGGCCCGGAACTGGTGACGTTGCATAACCTGAAAGATGACGCGGTCGCCTTGATGGAGCAGTACGATGTGCTCATTCTGGGTATCCCTACCTGGGACTTTGGTGAGATTCAGGAAGACTGGGAAGCCATCTGGGATCAGCTCGATTCAGTCAATTTTGAAGGCAAAATCATTGCGATGTACGGCATGGGCGACCAGCTGGGCTACGGGGAGTGGTTCCTCGACGCGCTCGGCATGCTGCATGACAAACTGGCGCCAAAGGGCGCGACCTTTATCGGCTACTGGCCTACGGAAGGCTATGAGTTCACCAGTCAAAAACCGATTATTGCCGACGGTCAGCTGTTTGTCGGGCTCGCGCTGGATGAAACCAACCAGTACGATCTTAGCGACGAGCGCCTCCAGAGCTGGTGCGAGCAGATTCTGGGTGAGATGGCCGAGCAGTTCAGCTGATTTACTCCTGCGTCGGCTGTTGCACGATCAACCGGCGCAGATCTCGCCACTCCGCAGGATCCATACTGTCTGCGGCCAGCCACAGGTGCTGGCGACGGTTATCCTCGACCCGACGCAGCCGTAGCATCATCCCGGTATTAAGCATCCACGGCGTCCCCATCATCTCCCACTCTTTTCCCTGCCAGCGCAGGCGAGAATCCATCAGCAGCTTAATTTCACCCTGACGGGCGTTGATTCGACGCTGGCTGCGCACGCTATCAAACACCACAAACGACAGCAATAGCAACCACAGAGGGGTATAGCTAAGCGGCCACGGCACCAATAACACCAGTGCCGCCACCAGCCCGTGGAGCAGTAAGGACATCCACTGTGAGCGCCACGAGACGCGAAGATCAGATTGCCACAGGACCACGTTCCTGATTCCGTGTTTGAATTAATTGCACCATCCGTTGCAACTCGGTGTCGGCGGGCTTGCCGTGATTCATCAGCCAGTTGAATAAATCCGGATCGTCAGACTCAAGCAGACGGACAAACAGGCGCTTATCGTCATCGCTTAAGCTGTCGTACTCATACTCGAAGAAAGGCATGATGGAGATATCAAGTTCACGCATGCCGCGACGGCACGCCCAGTGAATACGGGCCTTGTTGTTAATATCCATGTTCTGTTTCCTGCATTACGTTTGGCACAGTCGGTATCCCGTTTGGTATTCATTATTGCTCTCCGGGTACACCTGCTAGTGTAACGTGTTTTTGACCGTTTCTTTACTGGAATATTGCGAACCTCGAGCAGGCTTCCTGAATAATCCTTATAAAGACAGCGGATTACACTATTTTGCGTAGCGCCACGCATAACCGCGTAATGGCACGAATGGCCTGCTGAAAGCGCTTGCATTGAATACAGTCTCTTTTACCATTAGGTATTATCAAAGCGTTAAGCAATTCAGGACATCACTATGGCATTTACACCATTTTCTCCTCGCCAGCCCGCCGCCTCTGCGCGTCTGCCGCTGACGCTGATTACTCTTGATGACTGGGCACTGGCGACACTGACCGGTGCGGACAGCGAAAAATACCTGCAAGGCCAGGTCACGGCGGACGTGGCGCAGTTGACTGAGCACCAGCATCTGCTGGCCGCGCATTGCGATCCAAAAGGCAAAATGTGGAGCAACCTGCGTCTGTTCCGCCGTCAGGACGGATTCGCCTTTATTGAGCGCCGCAGCCTGCGTGACGCCCAGCTTAAAGAGCTGAAAAAATACGCGGTCTTTTCTAAAGTCACCATCGCCCCGGACGATGAACACGTTCTGCTGGGGGTCGCGGGTTTCCAGGCGCGTGCAGCGCTGAAAAACCTGTTTGCCGAGCTACCGGATGCTGAAAAACAGCTGGTCAGCGAGGGAGCGACCTCCATTCTGTGGTTCGAACACCCGGCGGAGCGCTTCCTGCTGGTAACCAACGAAGCAACGGCGGAACGCGTCACTGACGCCCTGCGCGGTGAAGCACAGCTCAACAACAGCCAGCAGTGGCTGGCGCTGAATATCGAAGCGGGTCTGCCGGTCATTGACGCGGCAAACAGCGCGCAGTTTATCCCGCAGGCGACAAACATCCAGGCGCTGGGCGGTATCAGCTTTAAGAAGGGCTGCTACACCGGTCAGGAAATGGTGGCGCGTGCGAAATTCCGCGGCGCGAACAAACGCGCCCTGTGGACGCTGGCTGGTCACGCCAGCCGTGTGCCGGAAGCGGGTGAAGATCTTGAGATGAAGATGGGCGAAAACTGGCGCCGTACCGGCACCGTGTTAGCCGCCGTCCAGCTCGATGATGGCCGCCTGCTGGTGCAGGTTGTCATGAATAATGATATGGAGCCCGACAGCGTATTCCGCGTGCGGGATGATGCAAACACGCTCAGCATTGAGCCGCTACCGTATTCTCTGGAAGATTGATGCTGTATCGCCCGGTGGCGCTGCGCTTACCGGGCCTACGGTGTTGATATTCTCCCTCTCCCTGTGGGAGAGGGTCGGGGTGAGGGCATCAGACCGCACCTTACAAAAAAACTACACCTGCCCAACATACAGATAAATTGCCAGGAAGTGACACACGCTGCCGCCCAGCACAAAGCCGTGCCAGATGGCATGGTTGTACGGAATACGCTTGCAGACGTAGAAAATCACGCCCAGCGAGTAGACCACCCCGCCCACCGCCAGAAGCGTCACGCCCCCCACCGCCAGCTTAATAGCTAACTGATACACCACAATCAGCGACAGCCAGCCCATTGTCAGATAGGTAACCAGCGACAACACTTTAAACCGGTGCGCAATAGTCAGCTTAAACAGGATCCCCAGCAGCGCCAGGCTCCAGATCACAATCATCAGGCCACGCGACAGCGGTGAGTTGAGCCCCACCAGCAAAAACGGCGTATAGGTACCCGCAATAAGAAGATAGATAGCGCAGTGGTCAAATTTCTTGAGCCATATCTTCGCCCGTTGATGCGGAATAGCGTGATACAGCGTTGAGGCCAGGAAAAGCAGGATCATACTCCCGCCATACAGACTGTAGCTGGTAATGGCCATCGCGCTGGCGTTGGTATCCACTGCCTGTACCAGCAATAACACTAAGCCGACAATCCCAAAAACCAGGCCAATGCCGTGGCTTATACTGTTGGCTACTTCCTCAGCCAGCGAATATCCCTGTGCGATTAATGGTCTGCTCACCATACTTAACTCCGGGAAAACAAAAGATGATTATTCATCGCCAGTCTATGCTAACTGAGAATGATTCCAGTGAACACCTGTTAGCTAAAATAAATCCACACTCAAGATTTATTCTTATAAATCAGCAAAATGTAAAAACAATCCACCGCACAGGTGTAAATGATTTCATTAACATCTAAGTAATCAAGGAGATAAATCCGTCTCCCGCCCTTCGTCATCATGGTATGCTTCAGGAATAGTGTCCGACAGCGAGTTTAGCCATTGTGAGTATGTTCAGCCATTCCGCCATTGCCAGCCTCAACAATCTGGAAATGATGGTCTACAACTATGTCATTAAGAACCGCGATAAAGTGATGTACATGACCATCCGCGAGCTGGCGGATGCGGTGGGCGTTTCCACTACTACCATCCTGCGCTTCTGCCGCAAGCTTAACTGCGATGGCTACTCGGAATTTCGGGTGCGCTTTAAACTCTATCTGGAGCAGAACGAGCCGCAGCAGGCGAATTTTGGTGCCAGTGAAATCATCAGCTTCTTTAAAAGCGTAAATAACGAAGAGTTTGATGCGCTATTAGATAAAGCCGTCGATATTATTTTATCATCTGAACGAATTATTTTTGTCGGTGCGGGCACCTCCGGATCGCTGGCAAAATATGGCGCACGTTTCTTTTCAAATATCGGGAAATTCAGCAACCATATCGACGATCCTTATTTCCCGGTCACTAACGATATGGCTAAAAATGCGCTGGCTATTGTACTCTCCGTCTCCGGCGAAACCGAGGAGATCCTGCGCTTCGCCAGCCAGTTCAGCCTGCACCACTGCAAGGTGCTCTCAGTCACCAGCCACGAACATTCACGTCTCGCAAAGCTGGCGGACTTTAACCTCTCCTGGCATGTCCCGCAAACGCGCATTGGCGGCGTTTACGATATCACCACGCAAATTCCCGTCATCTATATTCTGGAATCATTAGGCCGGAAACTGGCGAAGAAATTAACAGAATAAAACATCCTGTTTTTTTGATGTGACAAATTACAATTTCCACAAATTGTTATATCGTGACATTTAATTCCGCTTTGCTAGACTCGAAATCAATAAGTCCTGAATTGAGAATAGCAAAGATGAAAAAACTCACCTTACCGAAAGATTTTTTATGGGGCGGCGCGGTGGCGGCGCACCAGGTTGAAGGCGGCTGGAACAAAGGCGGCAAAGGGCCAAGCATCTGCGACGTGCTCACCGGCGGCGCACACGGCGTTCCGCGAGAAATCACGCAGGAAGTGATTGAAGGCAAATATTACCCGAACCACGAAGCCGTCGACTTCTACGGCCATTACAAAGAAGACATCAGGCTGTTTGCCGAGATGGGCTTCAAATGTTTCCGTACCTCCATCGCCTGGACGCGCATCTTCCCGAAAGGCGACGAAACTCAGCCAAACGAAGAGGGGCTGAAGTTTTACGACGACATGTTCGATGAACTGCTGAAGTACAACATCGAGCCGGTTATCACCCTCTCCCACTTTGAAATGCCGCTGCACCTCGTTCAGGAATATGGCGGATGGACCAACCGTAAAGTGGTCGATTTCTTTGTGCGCTTCTCGGAAGTGGTATTTGAGCGCTACAAAAATAAGGTCAAATACTGGATGACCTTCAACGAAATCAACAACCAGCGCAACTGGCGTGCGCCGCTGTTCGGCTACTGCTGCTCTGGCGTGGTCTATACCGAGCACGACAACCCGGAAGAGACCATGTACCAGGTGCTGCACCACCAGTTCGTGGCCAGCGCGCTGGCGGTGAAAGCCGCACGCCGCATTAACCCGGAAATGAAAGTCGGCTGCATGCTGGCGATGGTGGCGCTCTATCCATACTCCTGCAAGCCAGAAGATGTCATGTTCGCTCAGGAATCCATGCGCGAGCGCTACGTCTTTACCGACGTACAGCTGCGCGGCTACTACCCGTCTTACGTGCTGAACGAGTGGGAGCGCCGTGGCTTCTCCATCAAAATGGAAGCGGGCGACGAGCAGATCCTGCGTGAAGGCACCTGCGATTACTTAGGTTTCAGCTACTACATGACCAACGCGGTCAAAGCGGAAGGCGGTACCGGTGACGCCATTTCCGGCTTCGAGGGCAGCGTGCCGAACCCACACGTCAAGGCGTCCGACTGGGGCTGGCAGATTGATCCGGTAGGCCTGCGCTATTCGCTTTGTGAACTGTACGAACGTTATCAGAAGCCGCTGTTTATCGTCGAAAATGGTTTCGGCGCCTACGACAAAGTGGAAGAGGACGGCAGCATCAATGATGACTACCGCATCGACTACCTGCGCGCCCACGTGGAAGAGATGATGAAGGCGGTGACCTGGGATGGCGTGGATCTGATGGGCTACACGCCGTGGGGCTGCATCGACTGCGTCTCCTTCACCACCGGCCAGTACAGTAAGCGCTACGGCTTTATCTACGTCAACAAGCACGACGACGGTACCGGTGACATGTCCCGCTCCCGTAAGAAGAGCTTTGAGTGGTATAAAACCGTCATTGCCAGCAACGGCGAAACGCTGTAATGGCTCGCCCTCTCTGCAAGCGGAGAGGGCAAACCGCTTATCTTCCAGACACTTCTTTACAGCTTTTGCGTTGCCAAAATATGTTCGCCCGATAATATAGGCGTCCTGAATATTTGAGGCGAACATGATCAAGCGACAACGCAACGCTATCCTGCTTGTAGCCCTGGCCTGCCTGGTGGTGCTGATATGCACCGCCCAGCGGATGGCCGGGATGCACGCGCTTGTCATGAACGTCACCGCCACGAGCCAGTCTGTCCAGCAGGGGCAGGAGAGTACCGACGCACCGGTAACCCCGTGTGAGCTTAGCGCCAAGTCGCTGATGTCGGTCCCGCCTGTTTTGTTTGAAGGCGCCCTGATTGCCGTCACCCTGCTGCTGGCGTTGCTGGCAGCCAGTCCACCGCGCCGCGAACGGCAGTGGCCTCCCCGCGTTATCTCCCCGCCCCGGTTAAGGGTGCATCTGCGATTATGCGTCTTCCGTGAATGAGCCTTCGCCTGTTACTTCAGGTTAATTCATTATTTACGGAGAAAATTTATGTTTACTGTATTCAGGCGACTGCTGGTCTGCCTGCTTTGGCTATGGCTGCCCCTCAGCCAGGCTGCCGACAGCGGCTGGCTGCGCGCCGCCGATAATCAGCACGCCAGCGTCAGGCTGCGTGCGCAACCCGAAAGCACTGGCGAAACCCGCCTGCTGCTGGACGTCGCCCTGCAAAAAGGCTGGAAAACCTACTGGCGCTCGCCGGGCGAAGGCGGCGTCGCACCCGCGATTAAATGGCATCAGCCCGTCGAGGCGATCTGGCGCTGGCCTGTGCCGCAGCGTTTCGACGTCGCGGGCATCACCACGCAGGGCTACCACGGCGATGTCAGCTTTCCCATCACTCTGCGGGGCGACGTCCCGAAGATCCTGAGCGGCGTACTGACGCTCTCCACCTGTAGCAACGTCTGTATTCTTACCGACTACCCGTTTTCGCTGAACATGACCGCATCCGCAGGCGCCGGTTTTGATTACGATTTCAGTCGGGCCATGGGCACCCTTCCGCTCAGCGGCGGGTTGACCTCAACGCTTAACGCCACCTATGCCCCCGGCAAGCTGACCGTAACGGCGCAGCGTGACGCAGGCTGGCAGGCGCCGTCCCTGTTTATCGACGGTATGGATGATGTTGATTTCGGCAAACCGGCCCTCACCGTGCGCGGTGACTCGCTGGTCGCCACCGTGCCCGTGACGGACAGCTGGGGCGAGGCCGCGCCCAACCTCAGCGGCAAAACCCTGTCGCTGGTTCTGGCCGATAGCGGGCAGGCGCAGGAGTCCAGCCTGAGCATTCAGCCGGGGAACGCCGCGCCGACGCTCTCGTTAGGCTGGGTGCTGCTGATGGCGCTGGCGGGCGGTCTGATCCTTAACGTCATGCCCTGCGTACTGCCCGTGCTGGCCATGAAGCTGGGCACGCTGATGCAAACCGAACGGCAGGCGCGGAGTCAGGTACGCCGACAGTTTCTTGCGTCGGTAGCCGGGATCGTGATCTCGTTCCTCGCGCTGGCGCTGATGATGACGGTTTTACGCTTAGGCAATCAGGCACTCGGCTGGGGGATCCAGTTCCAGAACCCGTGGTTTATTGGTGCGATGGCGATGGTGATGGTGCTTTTCAGCGCCAGCCTGCTGGGGTTGCTTGAAATCCGTCTCCCTTCCGGCGCCAGCACCTTCCTCGCCACGCGCGGCGGTAACGGGCTTGCGGGTCATTTCTGGCAAGGCGCGTTTGCCACGCTGCTGGCGACACCCTGCACCGCGCCGTTCCTGGGCCGGCGCTGGCCGAACTCAGCGCGCTGTATATGAATATCGTCACCGTCGCCCGG
>OJXA01000167.1_pt1 | contig 24524 bp, 19 predicted proteins | sample 1600581 | NCBI WGS metagenome assembly OJXA01 (sample SAMN04436615, study PRJEB24849) | human gut metagenome | biome: human gut; feature: NICU; material: stool | host: Homo sapiens | place: USA: Saint Louis, MO | collected 2009-12-13 | reverse complement strand
GTATGTCACTGGTTCGAGTCCAGTCAGAGGAGCCAAATTTGAAAAGCCTGCTTTTAAAGCAGGCTTTTTGCTTTTCAGCGCATGAGAAATGCAGGACGGCGCCCGTTGCCGTTTTAGTGTTTACCCCCACCTCCTCACCTGTCCCTGTTATATATTCCACTAATAAATAGAATCATTAATATTAATAACACATAACTATCATTCATCAAATATCGATCGGCAAAAACTATTAATTACATTCCGTGTGATATTCATCACAAAACGGGATTGCTCAACGTTTATTATTTACCGCATAGCAAAAGCAAATCGTTAGACCAGGAAAAATAATCTCATCAAGAGTTAAAGTTTTTTACTTATATACCCTATGGAGGTAATTGCTTTGCCATGGAAAGACCCATCATCAAATGCATTTTTTAGCTGGCTTTACATAATATTATTTGGCGCGTGGGGAGGACTTGTCAGATATCTCCTTGACGTTAAGTCAGGCCAGTCGGGAAGAAGTTTATTTTCTGCGTTAGCACAAATTATTGTATCAGGATTTACCGGTGTACTTGCTGGGTTGATGTCACAAAGCCTTGGTTCAGTATTTCATACTTCACTTGCAGTCAGCGGTATATCAGGTGCAATGGGTGTTGTTGCTCTTAATTATTACTGGAAGAAAATCTCTGGAGATAGTAATGATAAATCATGAATTTAGTAGAAAGACTGAAAAGAACCTTAAAGGAGTACATAAAGATCTTTCGGAGGTGATGAGAAAAGCATTGAAATTATCGCCTGTTGACTTCGGTATTTCTGAAGGGGTAAGAAACCAAAAACGACAGCTTGAGCTATTAGCATTAGGAAAATCATTAACGTCTAAAAGCAGGCATTTAACGGGGCACGCCGTCGATGTATTCGCGGTCATCAACGGTACCGTTTCATGGGATTTTAAACATTATCAGACAATTGCAACGGCTGTTTTTCAGGCCGCTAAGGAGCTATCTGTTGATGTTGAGTGGGGCGGCAACTGGACGGAAATAAAGGATGGCGTTCATTTTCAGCTATCACGAAAGATGTATCCTGAATAGAACCTAACACATTTGACATGTATATTTCCGCAGAGAATACAGCTCATCGTTATTTTCCGGATGATTAACCATGTTCTTTTTACATAAATTTTATAATAGGAGAATGAGAATACAAAATCGCTTTTAATTATCAAAGCTCAAAATTATCCGTCAGGCGTTTATTTACTCGTTATTTATACAGGCGATGCTTAATTGCGTTGACAAAAAAACCATATATCTTATTGAATGAAATAAAAGGAATACCATCATGACAATTACTTATATTAAAACTGAACTTGCACCAGCCGACAACCAGCTCGCTGCATACCTTTATTTTACCTCAGATACCCCGGTAAGTTATTCTTACACTGTTACAAAAAGGACGACCAGTCCAACCAGCGTAGATTTTACCTATACATCGGATCTCATTTATGGTGTTACGCAAACCATTAAAATCCCTGTTATTGGTCTTTATGCGCAATATGCAAACAGTGTGCAGGTCGTATTTAAGGATGACACGGGTACTGAAGTTTTCAATCAGCCATTTATCATCAGTACAGAAGATCAGGAATACGATACATCTGTCATCTTCCACCTCGATATTGAGCAAACCGATCCTGCACTATTTACCTCTGTATGGGGAAACAGTTGGTTAATGGAATCCACTGGCCGAGGTTATGACCAAAATGGTGACCTGCGTTTTAACTTCTTATCGGTTTATCATCTCCAGCCGCTGCGGATCCACAATGGCTACCTCTATACTGGCAGCGACGAAGATATGGCGTGGTACGGCCGTCGCTTTTTCAAAATTGATATCATGGGCAATGTCGTCCTTGAATTCGACATGCGTGATGCTGATGGCAATCACTATGCAAATACTCATGATGTAGTCTGGGACTCCGCGGGCGACATTTATATGTTTGGCACCGATAGCCCTAACCGACTAACCAACACGATGGCGCAAGATGCGCTGGTTCTGAAATTTAACGATCAGACAGGGAAAATGATTTGGGCGAAAAACTATACCAGCGAATATAGTGGTTCTCAAATTCTGAATAACAATACGCCTAATGATGTCCATTTTAACTCTCTTACATGGATTGCAAGCAGCCCAAATAACGAAGAAGCCATTATTGTCCATTCTCGCACAACGAGTACAACTTTTGGTATCTCTATCGTTGATGGCAGTATCTTGTGGGCAATCGACACAGGTAATTTCAACCCTCAGTTCCCGGCAAAACAAGCGACTATTCATATTGATAATTCGGGTATTACTCATTTTGAAAATGGTGCCCATACGGTGTGCATCACGAATAATAGTGCTTTTTCTGCCAGTATCGATCCTACCGCAGGAAAATTTGTCTTATCAGTGTTCGATAACCGATCTTGCGTAGATGAAAATGGCAACCCCGTTATTCGTCCGATAAATGACGCAGCGACGTCGGACCCCTATCAAACAGATCCAGCCCGCATTCTGTTCTATGCGGTCGACTTAGCAGCAGGCACCGCTGTTGAGATTCATGCGCCTGTTGAACTCCCAACGACGCCTATCCTCCAATGGACCGACTTTATGGGAGGCGTGTTTGATCATGGTGATTATTTCACTATTTTTACCTGCCATGCGCGCTCATTCTTTATCAGTGACGTAGACGGTAATATGGTTGCCTCTATCTATGATGTGATTTCTTTATCTGATGGCGCTCCTCAATACCCTGGGGAGGCCTACCGTGCAAGATTATTTAATGAAACGGAGCTTACTGACGTCATCACTGCGGCATCTATTTATGCAAATTAATCAAATGATGTAACAATCTGGAACAGATGCAATTGATCACTGCATATGTTAATAGGGGGTCATGTCGAGCCATGACCCCTTGATGCTATATACGAAGCGCACAGGTCATGACTTCATCGCCGAAAAGATTGAGCCATTATTCATACCTGAAGGCGCTAATGTAAATTTATCGTTATAGTCTTGCGCCAGGGAAAGTAGTATTTGCGTCACCCGCCCTGCGGATAGTTGCGCGCTGCGACTAAAATGCGTTTGTTTATATAGCCAGTTGATAAAGCACCTGCTGGCCGTTAAAGAGAGCCTTTTAGCGTTATTGCTATCCCCCCCTGTTAATGGGCAAACCATCTTACGGTTTCTTCCCTGCTCCCAAAGCTGCCACTGACTTTGCCACCAGCCATGCTGTGACGTTCTCTGAAAATTCCAGGGTATATCACTATCATTATCGTTGATTTCTTCTTCTATAAACCACATTTCACCTTGCCCCAGGCGAAACAAATTTGCCCAGGCGGTAATGACTGCTCCCCGAAGAAAGCATTCGTGTGAAATAACATGCATCTTTACCTCAGGAAAGAGGAGATTCAGTATTCGAAAATGCCCGTGAGCCGCTATCACCGGGCGCACAATCGAACCTCTGGCGTTACATTTCAGAGCCGCGCTTCCATACTGTATTTCATCGAACTGGCTCCGACGCAGAAACTGTGTCTCTCGCATATCAACGCGTTTTACAATATCAGCGTGATGCAAATCAGGCTCGATATTTCCCTTCCAGTGATAACGTAATGTTTCCCCACTTTGATGCTCAGTAAAATTAGTAGAGAGATGAATAATATTACCGCGGATGGCATCAAAACTGATCAGGACATACAATTTCTGTTCTGCAATTCTCCCCTGGAACGGTACAACCATTGACACAGTTTCAATACGTTCTGGATACACTATTTTTCTTTGCTTTTGCTGTTTGGGTGTCCAGACTTTTTTGCAGGCGCGGCACTGAACGCGCTGTGTCCCCCGTGGGTTATAACCATAACAAATAGTTTTCGGGCAATAACATTCAGGGCAAAAATAACCGTTTTCTAAGGCATAGGCGCTTAAGCAAGAAAAAAGCCATTCATTAAATTGTTGTTCATTAAACAGAGGGGGATAACTCCCACATGCCCGGCAGTGCAATGCTGGATATCCCAGCCTGTAGTCTGGCCAACTGTAATCTTCAGATGCTGAGACTGGCAGCCCTAAATTACGGCAACCAAACGATTTACAGGTATTAATCGTAAACAGAATCAATATTAATCACCAACGATTTGAATGGGTCGGTGATTTTGCCGCATAACTCTTGCATAAGTGTGTGAGCAGGTTCGCATAAAAAATCCTTTCAGAACGTAAAGTAGCGAATCTTTATATGACTGAAAGGAACGACTTATGAAGATAAAGTTAATCGCTGCGGGTATTCTGACGACGCTACCATTTTGGGCCTGCGCTAAGGATGTCACCATCCTTTATACCAATGATCTCCATGCTCATGTAGAACCTTATAAAGTGCCATGGATTGCTGACGGCAAACGGGATATTGGTGGCTGGGCGAATATCACTACTCTGGTAAAAGAGGAAAAATCAAAAAGTAAAGCGACATGGTTTTTTGATGCAGGTGACTATTTCACTGGCCCTTATATTAGTAGCTTAACGAAGGGAAAAGCAATTATTGATATTATGAATACCATGTCGTTTGATGTTGTAACGATAGGTAATCATGAATTGGATCATGGCTGGGATAATACATTATTACAGCTAAGCCAGGCGAAATTCCCTGTCGTACAGGGCAACATATTCTATGAGAACAGCAGCAAATTATTCTGGGATAAACCTTATACCATCGTCGAAAAAGATGGCGTGAAAATTGGCGTCATTGGTTTGCACGGCGTGTTTGCCTTCAATGATACCGTCTCCGCGGCAACGCGCGTAGGCATTGAAGCGCGGGATGAAATTAAGTGGTTACAGCGCTATCTGGATGAACTGAAAGGCAAAGTCGACCTGACCGTATTGCTGGTCCATGAAGGTACACCGGCGCGTCAGTCCAGTATGGGAGGGACCGACGTACGACGTGCACTGGATAAAGATATTCAAACTGCAAGCCAGGTGAAAGGTCTGGATATTCTGATTACGGGACATGCGCATGTCGGTACGCCGGAACCGATTAAAGTTGGCAATACGCTGATCCTCTCGACCGACAGCGGCGGCATTGATGTGGGGAAACTGGTACTGGACTACACGAAGCCGCATCAGTTTACGATGAAAAATTTTGAGCTTAAAACCATTTACGCCGATGAGTGGAAGCCCGATCCGCAAACGAAACAGGTTATAGACGGCTGGAATAAGAAACTGGATAAAGTAGTTCAACAAACGGTGGCGCAGTCGCCGGTTGAGTTGACGCGCGCGTATGGTGAATCAGCCCCGCTGGGTAATCTGGCTGCGGACGCTCTACTCGTGGCTGCGGGTAAAAATACTCAGCTAGCCTTGACCAACTCGGGCGGCATTCGCAATGAGATCCCGTCGGGCGCAATTACGATGGGTGACGTCATCAGTACGTTCCCCTTCCCTAACGAGCTGGCCACGATGGATCTTACGGGTAAACAATTACGCACGTTGATGGAACATGCCGCAAGTTTAAGTAATGGCGTCTTGCAGGTTTCAAAAGGCCTGGAGGTGAAGTATGACAGCAGTAAACCAATCGGTCAGCGGGTCTTCGTATTTACCCTTAATGGCAAGCCGATTGAGGATGCGACAGTCTACCACATTGCCACTCAGAGCTTCCTTGCTGACGGCGGCGATGGTTTTACCACCTTTACCGAGGGTAAAGCGCGTAATACAACAGGCGGTTACTACGTTTCTAATGCCGTGATCGATTACTTCAAAGCGGGCAACACTATTACGGATGAGCAGCTCAAAGGCATGCGCGTTGCTGATGTGAAAAAGTAAAGGTTCTTACCATACAGGCTTTTGGCGCCGCATTGGTGATGAATGCATTGAAATAAAATAAACGTTTAAGGGTTCATACCTCTACATGGACCCTTTTCAAGCTATTGTTTTTTTTCAAGGGAATTGATTATGAAGAAAAATATAAAGCTGAGCCTGATTACGTTATGTTGGTTCGCAACGTTAACCGCCTCAGTTCATGCAAAAGATGTAACAATTTACTATACCAACGATCTACATGCTCATGTCTCTCCTGGGAAACTATCCACCGTTGACAAAGAACGTCTGGTAGGAGGTTTTGCGAATATAGCGACCATCGTCAATGATGCTAAGAAAATAAGTAAAGATGTTTTTTTCTTTGATGCAGGTGATTACTTTACCGGGCCCTATATAAGTACCCTGACCAAAGGCGAAGCCATTATTGATATCATGAACACCATGCCCTTTGATGCTGTGTCAGTGGGAAACCACGAATTTGACTATGGCGTTGATAACATGGTTAAGCAGTTATCAAGAGCACACTTCCCCATTTTGTTAGGTAATGTTTTTTATACCAACAGTGAAAAGCCCGTCTGGAATACCCCCTGGACGGTTGTCGAAAAAGATGGCATCAAAATTGGCGTAATCGGGGTACATCAGAAATTTGCATTTTATGACACGATTGCAGCTAAGGCTTACGCTGGTTCAGAGGCGCGTGATGAAGAGCCTTATATTCAAAAAGGGCTTGATGCCTTAAAAGGTAAAGTGGATATCATCGTGCTGCTTATTCATGAAGGTACGCCAGCGCGCCAGTCAAGCTATGGAAACAAAGACGTAGCCAGAATGCTACAAGCTGATATCGATACCGCGAAGAAATTTAAGGATATTGATGTATTAATCACAGGCCATGCCCATGTAGGGACGCCAGAACCGATTAAAGTTAATGACACTCTCATTGTTTCAACGGATGCCTATGGTACTGACATTGGTAAATTAGTATTGGATTTTAACCCTCAGACGAAGAAAATTGAGCGTTACAAAGGTGAATTAATCACTGTATTTTCTGACGAATATAAACCTGATCCAAAAGTACAGCTTAAAATTGATGAGTGGAATGCCAGTCTGAAAAAAATCACTGGCCAGGTTATTGGTTCGACAACGGCGCACTTTACGCGTTCATATGGGGAATCATCACCCGTCGGTAATTTGATAATTGATGCCATGATGGCAAAAGTGCCGGATGCCGTCGTTGGATTACAAAACAGCGGAGGGATACGTGCTGATTTCCCACAGGGAAATTTAACCTACGGCGATGTTATTACCACCTTCCCGTTTAATAATGACCTGGTTGAAATGGATCTTACCGGAAAAGATCTCACCGATTTAATGATCCATGCGACTAATCTCACCAATGGTATTTTGCAAGTATCAAAAAGCGTTCATGTTGTCTATGACAGTACAAAACCGCTGGGCAAACGTCTCATTAAATTCACTGTCAATAATCAACCCATAGATCCGACCAGGATATATCGGGTTGCTACACACTCATTTTGTGCGACAGGTGGCGATGGATTTGAAGCATTTTTAAAAGGGAAAAATATTAAAACTATTAACAGCACTACCTCTGCCGATTCAATTATTGATTATGTGAAGGCGCATAGCCCAGTTAAACCCGATCATGAAATGAGGGTGACTGATGTAAGCGCAGCAAAATGAATTAAACAAGAAGTGATTAAATACTGACATGTATTTTAAATACCACTCGCTTTTCACCATACTCCCATTAAAGGAAATACACGCATAAAAAAATGAAATATCTTTTACCAGGCGCATTGATAATGCTCCCCTTCATTGCGTTTGCGGACTCTGGTAATAATGAATATCTATCAGACTGGTGGCATCAAAGCATTAATATAGTCGGCAGCAACTCTACTCGCTTTGGGCCACAAAAAAGGTCCGATCTCTATCCAGAATACCGTGCGTGGGCACATGTGGATTGGTTTGATTTTTACGGCTATGCGGATTTACCTAAATTTTTTGGTTTGGGAAATGACAACGACATTGGTATTTGGGACAATGGCTCGCCATTCTTTACAGAAATAGAGCCACGTTTTAGCATCGACAAATTAACGGGACTTGATTTGAGCGTTGGTCCATTTAAAGAATGGTATTTTGCTCACAACTATATTTATGATGCGGGTACTAACGAAGGACAGCGTCAAAGTACCTGGTATATGGGAATTGGGACGGATATTGATACGGGATTACCGATGACGTTATCTGCAAACATCTACGCTAAATACCAGGGGAATAATTATAACGCCGCCAACGAAAACGAATGGGATGGATATCGCTTTAAATTAAAATATGCTATTCCTTTAACTACACTGCTTGGCGGCAAGCTAAATTACATCGGTTTCACCAATTTTGATTTTGGCTCAGACTTAAAAGACGAATCAGGTGGCGAGCAATCCTTTTACTCCCGTACTAATGACTCAATAGTTTCTACCCATATCCTCAGCTTAGTTTACTCTCACTGGAGCTATGGCGCCACCCTTCGTTATTTCTATCATGGTGGGCAATTTGAAGAAGGCAGTAAAGCATATAATAGCAAAGGGCAGATCACCCGTATAGACTCTACGGGGTGGGCCTACTATTTAACTGCCGGATACACTTTTTAAATATGTCTAAAAGGAATTAGCCATTAAGAAATAAAATAATAATGCCATTCATTTATGGATGGCATTATTTTATTTAACCCGGTACACGTATGACCCAGGAAGACTTAGAGCCACTCTTACCGTTCCCGGCAGACAATGCGCCGCCGGGCAAAAACTAAATCTGATAATCAATCGCCACTTCTTCCGGCTCCATCACCTGGCGTTTGATCTCATCCACGGAGAGCCCCGCATTGCACAGCTCGATAAAACGCCACACATAGTTACGCTGAAGCTGCCCGCGCTTCAGCCCCAGCCAGACGGTGTTCGCATCGAACAGATGACGCGTATCCAGACGCACCAGATTACCGTCCTCATATTCTCCGCCAGACTGCTCGGCCACCAGGCCAATCCCCAGCCCTAACTCGACGTAGGTTTTGATCACGTCGGAATCCTGCGCGCTCAGCACCACGTCCGGCGTGAGCCCTTTACGCTTGAACGCTTCATCTATGCGCGAACGCCCGGTAATGCCCTGCCGGTAGGTGATAAGCGGCCATTTGACGATCTCTTCCAGCGTCAACGGCGAAACCTGATTCAGCGGGTGATCGGCGGGTAACAGCAGGCTGTGGTGCCAGCGGAACCACGGGAACGCCACCAGCAGCGGGTCATTGCTCAGCCGTTCACTGGCGATACCGATATCGGCCCCACCGTTATGCAGCAGCACTTCAATTTCCTGCGGCGTGCCCTGGATCAGTTCGAGACGTACGTCCGGGAAGATCTCACGAAATGCTTTGATAACCGTCGGAAGGCTGTAACGCGCCTGTGTATGGGTGGTGGCGATAGTCAGCACACCGGAAGCGTCGTTGGTAAAGAGATCCGCCAGCCGACGAACGTTGCTGGCCTCGTTGAGAATGCGCTCAGCGATGGTCAGTAATGCCTTGCCTGGCTCGGTCATACCCAGCAGGCGCTTGCCGCGACGGATAAAAATCTCAATGCCTAACTCCTCCTCCAGCTCGCGGATATGTCGGCTGACGCCCGACTGAGAGGTGTAAAGCATATTGGCGACTTCGGTCAGGTTGTAATCCCGCCTGGCCGCCTCACGAATAATTTTAAGTTGCTGGAAATTCACAATTCACTCCGGCGCATCTGACATAAGGCTATTGTTAGAGTCAGGCGGGCTGGAGAACAAATAATAAAAACCAGCATCTTATGCTTATTTGGAATATCAGCTGACGAGTTGCAGCTCGCGATTTTCCAGCGACGGCTTACTGACCAGAGACATCAGGATCTCTTTCACCGCCTGCGCCTGCGGTGACAGGGAGCCGCGCGCGGACATATTTAACGACAGCGGTAAGCTCATGGATGGCGTGGTGATGCGGGCCATCCAGCCGTTCGCCGCGCTGCACAGTGAACGTGCGGCAGACTCAGGCAGAACCGTTACACCCATGCCGCTGGCAATGGCGGCAGTCAGCGTGGAGATGGAATCAATCTCGCCGATAATTTTGGCCGTCAGACGGCGCAGCGAGAACGCTTCGTCAACACGCACGCGCACGGCACTGTAGTCACGCGGCAGGAACAGGTTCATCTCTGCCACAGCGGTTAAATCAATGCTCTGACCGGGACAATCACGGGTACCGACCAGATAAAGATCTTCCTTCAGCAGCGGCTGGCTGGTGATCCCGGCAACCGGGGAGCGATCGTACAGCACCGCCATATCCAGCTGACCGTTGAGCAGTTTGTCATTGAGCACGGAACCACTGTTCTCATGCAGATAAACCAGCACTTCCGGTAGCTCCGCGCGCACCGCCTGTAGCAGCGGCATGGTTACCGACGATGCAGCCGTTCCCGGCGCCAGGCCAATGGAGACATGGCCACTCAGGGTCTGACCCACATTGTGCACAGCCAGCTGCGCCTGTTCACACTGACGCAGGATCGTGCGGGCATGGGTATATAAAATTTTTCCCGCTTCGGTAGGCGTTACGCCGCGCTTGGTGCGGATCAACAGTTGCTGGTCCATTTCGCCTTCCAGAGTCGCGACCTGCTGGCTCAGCGCAGGCTGCGCGATATGCAGCACTTCAGCCGCCTGGGTCAGGCTGCCGATATCGACGATTTTTACGAAGTATTTCAGTCGTCTTAAGTTCATGTTGCCCCCTGTTCGAAAATAGCGTGCCGGTAACGGCTGTGTTGTTAAACAGGTTTTGCAATATGGATGCCAGTTTTTTGCAGCGGGTGTATGTCGCTGCTAAGCGGCTGAAAATAAGGAAAGCCAATCACTGGTGCCTGTTTTGAGACGGGGACAACGGTTTCCGATCTGCCCCATTCGGGGTATATCTGCACAATAATGGTGCATTCCGTTGGCAAAAACGTCACTTTGCTGGTTTTGTCAGCAAACAGTTCAAAGTCGGCGATCCATCCTTTGACAAGGCGTACGCAGGTCGATAATATGCGCCCCGTTCACACGATTCCTCTGTAGTTCAGTCGGTAGAACGGCGGACTGTTAATCCGTATGTCACTGGTTCGAGTCCAGTCAGAGGAGCCAAATTTGAAAAGCCTGCTTTTAAAGCAGGCTTTTTGCTTTTCTGCGTTCGGTCAGTTTGTCGGGTGGCGCTCCGCTTACCCGACCTACGGAATCCCAGGCCGGGTGAGTGGGTCCTTGTTATCAGCGGAACGGTGGCTCATTGAAGGTGCGCAGCTTGCGGGAATGCAGTTTGTCGCCCTCTGCACGCAGTAAATCGATGGCGCGAATACCAATCTGAAGATGCTCTGAGATCGCCCCTTCGTAAAAACGGTTCGCCTGGCCCGGCAGTTTGATCTCGCCGTGCAGCGGTTTATCGGACACGCACAGCAGCGTGCCGTAAGGGACGCGGAAGCGATAGCCCTGCGCGGCAATGGTGGCGCTTTCCATATCGATTGCGACCGCACGGCTGAGATTGAAACGCAGGGCGGAGGCGGAATAGCGCAGCTCCCAGTTACGATCGTCGGTGGTGACGACCGTACCGGTACGCAGGCGCTGCTTCACCTCTTCACCCGGCATGCCGCTCACCTCTTTGGTGGCGTCGTACAGGGCGCGCTGCACTTCCGCGATACTCGGGATAGGAATATCCGGCGGCAGAACCGCGTCAAGGACATGGTCGTCACGCAAATAAGCGTGGGCGAGGACGTAATCGCCAATCAGCTGACTTTCACGCAGGCCGCCGCAGTGGCCGATCATCAGCCAGACGTCCGGGCGCAGTACCGCCAGATGGTCGCAGATGGTTTTCGCATTCGACGGGCCAACGCCGATGTTAATCAGCGTAATGCCCTGACCGTCGGCGGTGATCAGGTGCCAGGCTGGCATCTGGTGCTTTTTCCACGCCAGGTCGGAGATGGCCTCTTCCGGTGCTTCGGTTTCGGCGGTGATCCAGATCCCGCCCGCGCAGGAGAGGGCGATGTAAGGGCTGTCCGGATCGAGGATCTGGCTACAGCCCCAGCGGACAAATTCGTCTACGTAGCGGGTGTAGTTGGTAAACAGCACGAACGGCTGGAAATGTTCGGCTGGGGTGCCGGTGTAGTGACGCAGGCGTGCCAGCGAGAAATCGACACGGCGGGCATCAAAGTGCGACAGCGGTGAAAACTCTGCCGGGTGATAGATCCCGTCCGCCGTCTCATCGCCAATCTGCGACAGCTCAGTGGTCGGGAAGTGACGGGTCAGGCCTGCGCTCATGGAGCGATCCAGCGTCAGCGCTGAGCCGTCTATCACGTACGGGTAAGGGATCTCGTGCAGGGACGGTTCAACGCTGATATGCGCGCCGTAATCCTGATACAGCAAAGTAAGCTGCTCTTCCAGGTAGGGGCGGAACAGCGCAGGTCGCGTGATGGTCGTGCTGTAACAGCCGGAGTGGGTGAAACGCGCATAGGCGCGGGTTTTCGGATTGCTGCTGGCGCTGCCGTCCCAGGTGACAGAGAGCGATGGATAAACAAAAAGGCCCTGGGTTCTGGCCTTTTCATCGGGAAGCTTCCCTGTTTCGATATAGTCACTGATGGCGCTGCGCAGTGCATTGACGGACTGTTCATACAGCGCGTCGAGTTTTTCCAGCGCCTGAGCCGGGGTCAGGCTGGAGCCCTTATTATTCATGTCTGTCTCCTTGTTCCACAGGTGTGCGGCTTTACCCGATAGTATGTCACACGCCTGTGAAACAAAAGTGAGGAGATCAGCTGTGCGTGGTTTCCTTCATCAACAGGGCGGTGGCGGCAGAAAGCAGGCAACCCGCCAGCAGATAAATCGCCACGCTATGCCAGTTACCGCCTGAGAACGTCACCAGCGCGGCGGCGATAAACGGCGTAAACCCGCCGCCGACCACGCTCGCCACCTGATATCCCACGCCCGCGCCGCTGTAACGGTAGCTTGCGCCAAACAGCTCGGTGAACATTGGCTGCTGCACGCAGACCACCATATCGTGAGCGATGTTCGCAAGCATGATCGCGAAGAAGACAATCCAGAAGACCGACTGTGCCTCCAGCGCCATAAAGAACGGCCAGGCGCTGAGTGTGCCGATGAGCGCCCCGGTGATATACACCCGTCGACGGCCAAAGCGATCCGCCAGCCAGGCGAAGCAGGGGATGGTCAGGCAGCTGATCCCGCCCACCACCAGGCCAATATTCAGGAACAATTCCCGCGGCAGGCCGAGGTTTTGCGTGGAGTAGTTCAGGGCAAAGGCGGTGACGATATACATCGTTAGCAGTTCGCACAGGCGCAGGGCAATGATTTTCAGAAAAGCGCCAGGGTGCTGCACCAGCGCTTCCATCACCGGCAGCCGTTTTTTCGCGACCGGTTTTTCGCGCTGCTGCCGCTCAAACTCAGCCGACTCTTCCATGCCGTTACGGATCCACAGGGCCACCACGACCAGCACAATGCTGAAGATAAACGGAATACGCCAGCCCCAGCTCAGGAACTGCTCGTCTGTCGTGAGCTGGCTTATTAGCGACACCAGGCCCGTGGAGAGCAGCAGACCCACGCCATAACCCACCTGCACGCCGCTGCTGTAAAACGCTTTCTTATTCTTCGGCGCGCTTTCCACGGACAGCAATGCCGCGCCGCCCCATTCGCCGCCGACGGCAAAGCCCTGAATGGCGCGCAGCGTCACCAGCAACACCGGGGCCCACCAGCCAATCGAGGCAAAGGAGGGCAAAATACCGATCAGCGCGGTGGCAATGCCCATCATCCAGACGGTGAGCATCAGCATACGTTTCCGGCCAAGGCGGTCACCGAAGTGGCCGAAAATTATCCCGCCCAGAGGACGAAACAGAAAACCGACGCCGAAGGTGGCAAATGCAGCAAGCGTGCCCATGGCGGGGCTGATCTGGGGAAAGAATTCACGGTTAAAGACCAGCGCAGCGGTAATACCGTAGAGCAGAAAGTCATACCAGTCGACGACGGCGCCTGCGAAGCTACCTAAAGCGGCGCGGCGGGCGCGGTTAAGCGAAGGTGTCTCCTCGTTGCGGCGAGCGGAGATAAGGGTGGAGTCCATAGTTGTCCTGTCTGTACTGATTTTTAATTATTGGTATAAGAAAAGGTCACTCACATCACGGCCGTCATATTGACGGAATGTATGAGACTACCGTGACAGGCGGCCTGAGAAAACGTTTTTATCTTTCCTGAAAGCGCAGAATAAATAAATTTCATCTTATCGGGCGACAACATAAATCAGCCTGTTTGGCTCCGGTTAGGGCTGAATGGTTTACAGTAATAACGATCGCTGCGTGACGTAAGCTGAGGGTATAACGATGCAACGCCTCTTTCCTGCACTGTGGGTAGTCCTGTTTTTAGTCGTATCTCCGCTGCATGCGGAGCCGAAAGTCTATGGCGAACAGCGTATTCACCGCTGGTGGGATGCAGTAACGGACGATATTGCGCAAACCTGGGAACAGCCGGATCGTTACGATCTCTACCTTCCGTTTCTGAGCTGGCATGCTCGATTCATGTATGACAAAGAGAAAACCGACAACTACAACGAAATGCCGTGGGGCGGGGGGCTGGGCGTGTCCCGCTACAACGACGAGGGCAACTGGAGCGCGCTCTTTGCCATGATGTTCAAAGATTCACATAACGAATGGCAGCCTGCGATGGGCTACGGCTGGGAGAAAGGCTGGTATCTGGATAACGCAAAAGATTTCCGTCTGGGGCTGGGGGCCGCTGCGGGGATCACGGCACGCGACGACTTTGCCAACTATGTCCCGCTGCCGTTTATCTTCCCGCTTTTCTCTGCCGGATATAAGCGCGTCACCGTCCAGTTCACCTATATTCCCGGGACCTACAACAACGGCAACGTGCTGTTTGCCTGGCTGCGCCTGGGCTTTTAGAGGGTGATCACTTTTTTGGCCACTGCGTTGGACAGGATCAGCAGCGAAAACAGGACCGACGTAACAAACGTAAGCACAATCAGAGCAAGTTTGGTGCTCAGGGACGTCACCGGAATGAGCGCGGTCAGCAGGTGAAACACCGAGTAGTGCATAATATAGACCCCGGTCATGGTTTTGCTAATGGCGGCCAGCACGGACTCTTTAAACTCCGCATTGCGGCGAAAACGCACGCCGTTGGCCGCAATCACCAGGGCAATAATCAGAATGTAGATTTGCGATCCGGTGAGAATAAAGGCGTTTCTGTCTGCTTTAAATAGCGCAAAAAAGAAGTGCCGTTCGTAAAACCACGTGAAGAGATAAATAAACGGTATGGCGATGACCGCTGCCCTGACCACATTTTTGCGGCCGATCCACGCCGCGATCTGCGGATCGCAAAAGAGCTGCCCCGTCAGATAAAACAGCAGCCACGTCCACAGGCGATACTGCGGCGACAATGAAAGGACGTGGGCATCAGGATAGAGGGCTGACAGCAAATCGTACCCGTATGAGAAAAGCAGCAGGGCGGCAATCACCCCGCAAAAGAGCGTTCGTCGCTGGCTGAGCCACTCCACCACCGGGTGAAACGTGTAAATCACGATAAACGCGAACACGAACCAGGGCTGGATCAGATATCCACGCTGATAGGGCTCCCACAGGTAGTAAATCGTTACCCAGAACAGAAAGACGATCACCAGGCTTTTGATCTTATCCAGCTGCCAGCGCGTGCCGTGTCGGGATTGCCCGTCCAGATACCCTGCAACCACAAAAAATAACGGCGTGGCGATGGTCGAAATGAAGGTTAAAAAACCGAGGATCCAGTGATAGTCATAATCGTAATGATCCCAGGTGTTGTAGATGGTGAAAAAGGTAACCGCCGTCATACAGCCCAGCGTCTTGATGATATTCAGCCCTGTCGCATTCATTGTTGTTCAGCTTTGTCCTTACGATGGAAACACGCGTAAATTACGGGGAGTACCAGCAGCGTCAGGATTGTAGCAAACCCAAGCCCAAACATAATCACAACGGCCATGCTCTGGAAGAACACATCCAGCAGCAGAGGGGCGAGGCCGAGTACGGTCGTAAAGGCGGTGAGGAGGATGGGACGCAGGCGCGACGTGGCGGCGTAAACGATCGCACTGTGCTGATCCTGCTGCGCTTTCTGCTGCTCTATCTCTTCCACCAGCACAATGCCGTTGCGGATCAGCATCCCGCTCAGGCTCAGCAGGCCAATCAACGCCATAAAGCCAAAAGGGATGCCGGTAATTAAAAACCCCGGCGTCACGCCGATCAGCGCCAGCGGCACGGTCAGCCAGATGGCGACGGCGTTTTTCACCGAACTGAACATCAGCACCGTGATCACAAACATCACCAGATACCCGATCGGCAGCGTGGTAAATAGCCCCTGCTGCGCTTCGCTGGAATTCTCCGCGTCCCCGCCCCACTCAATGCTGTAGCCGTGGGGCAGGGGCAGGGCATCAATTTGTGGCTTCACGCGGGCGAGAATATCGCCGGAGGTTTGCTGGCTTAGCGGGTCAGGGTCGGTCTGCACGGTCAGCACGCGGGAGCGGTCACGGCGAAGGATCAGCGGATCTTCCCACTCCAGCGCGAAGCCGCTGATGACGTTGCTCAGCGGAATATACTGCTGCCGGGTCTGGCTCCAGACCAGAACGTTATTCAGGTGATTGGCGTCCAGCCGCTCGCTTTCCGGCGGGCGCACCACCACGGGCAACAGGTCGCTGCCTTCTCTGTACAGTCCTGCCCGACTGCCGGAGAAATTCATCTCCAGTGCGTTATCGACGTCCTGCTTATCCACGCCAAGCTCACGTCCCAGCGCGGTGACGTACTGCGGGCGGATCACTTTGCTGCGATTTTGCCAGTCGTTCCTGACGCTGTCCGTCGCCGGATCGCGCGTAAGGATGTTGTCTACCTGGCTGGCGATCAGACGCAGCCTGTCCGGATCGGGGCCTTTAATACGTATTTCAATGGCGCTGTCGCCGGAGGGGCCAAACATCACCCGCTTCGTGCTGGCGTTAACCTGCGGATAGTTTCGTGCGATGTACTCATCAACGTGGCGGGTCAGGGCGGGGATGTTACGCTGGTCGTCCATTCTCACCATAATTTGCGCATAGTTGCTGTACTGCCGCTGTCCGCTGTAGGTCAAAATAAATCGCATACTTCCCTGACCAATCGTCGAGACCGTAGTTTCCACGCCTGGCTGGCCGTTAATGGTTTTCTCGATATCACCGGTCATTTTCTCGGTCCAGTTAATGTCGGTACCGTAAGGGAGCCAGAGGTCGACAAAGAAAATTGGCGTACTGGAGGAGGGGAAGAAGTTCTGCCGCACCGAGCCAAAGCCCCAGATGGCGGCGGCCAGCAGTGCGGCCATCACTACCAGCGTTGGCGCTTTACGCCGTAACAGCGCGTTGAGCACACCCTGATAGATCCGATAGATGCGTTTGTCATAGGGATCCGTTTCGTCGGCCTTTGGCGGTGCAGCATCTCGTTTAAACAGCCACCACTTAATCAGCACTGGCGTTATGGTGAGGGCTGAGAACCAACTCAGCATGAGCGAAATCAGCAGGACCTGAAACAGCGACTTACAGTATTCGCCGGTGGAATCCTGTGACAGCCCGACGGGCGCAAAGGCCAGGATGGCGATGACCGTTGCACCCAGCAGCGGCAGCGCAGAACGGCGAATAATGTCGCTAATGGCGTTCATCAGGGACGAGCCCTGCTGCCGGGCTACCAGTACCCCTTCGACAATAACAATGGCATTGTCGACCAGCATGCTGAGGGCGATGATCAGCGCGCCCAGTGAAATGCGCTGTAGTTCAATACCCCAGAGATACATGATCAGCAGCGTGCCCAGCACGTTGAGGGCGAGGGAAAAGGCAATAATGATCCCGCTGCGTAAGCCCATAAAGATCAACAACACGCCGATGACAATCGCCAGCGCCATCAGGAAGTTAATGATAAATCCGTTAACGGAATGCCCGACCTCCGCCGCCTGATCGTAAAACAGGTCGATATGGATACCTGCCGGTTTCTCGGCTGACATCTGCTCTAGCTTCGCCTCCAGGGCATGTCCCACGTCGATCACGTTAACGCCGGGGATAAAGGAGACGCCCATGGTGACGGCTTTTCTGCCGTTGGCATGGTAGATGCTGGCAGGGGAGGCATCCAGCCCGCGTGACAGGGTGGCAATATCCCGTAAGCGGGTAGCCGCCCCAACGCCCGGCGGGGTCACGATGAGATCGGCCAGCTCGTCAATACTTTCGAATTCACCGGTAGGATGCAGACGAATTGACTCAGTACCGGAGGGGATCTCTCCCGCGCTGGAGACCACGTTCAGCCTGCTGAGCTGGGCAGAAAGCTGGTTCAGCGTTATCCCGCGTGCGGCCATTTTGCTCAGAGAAATGTCCACGTTAATCTGCTGGGTGAGGGCTCCGCCGATGGCCACTTTGCCCACGCCTGGCACGAGGACCAACTCCCGGCGCAGCAGCTCGGCATACCGGACCAGTTCCGGATTGCTGAATTCATCTCCGGAAATGGCAAAGAAAAAGCCGAACACATCGCCAAAATCGTCATTCACAAACGGGGTCACTACGCCGGGTGGAAACTGTCTGGCGGCATCTCCCACCCGGCGACGCAGTTCATCCCAGATTTGCGGCAGTGCATTTGAGTGGTAGCGCGAGGCTATATTGACCGTGATCTGCGACAGGCCGCTGGAGGAGATGGAGCTGACGTTATCCAGATAAGGTAACTGCTGAAGCGCATTTTCCAGCGGCAGGGTGACCTCTTCCTCAACCTGCTGCGCCGACGCGCCCGGATAATGGGTGATCACCACTGCCGTTTTGATGGTAAACGCCGGATCTTCCAGTCTGCCGATGTTCAACAGGGCAATAATGCCGCCTACGCCCAGCAGCAAAATAGTCAGCCAGACGCGAACCGGGTTGCTGATAAACTGACGAGAGATATCCATTACAGTCCCCGTTCACGCGTCCAGATACGTACCGGCTGGTTGGGATGTAGCTCCCCAACGCCTGCGGCCACCACGCGTTCACCGGCCTTAAGCCCACCGACGATGACGACCCCCTCAGCGCTGACTTGCCCCACGCTGACCTTACGATCTTCAAGGTGCAACGTATCGCCTTCGCCCGTCACCACCCAGACATGTGGCTCATTGCGCGGGCGGTTATCCGGGTTAAAGATCGCTTCAACCGGCACTACCAGCGCCTCACTGCCCACACCAGCCGGAAGGTTGGTTAAATTGATGGTGACCGTTCCGCTGACGCCGCCCACGACGGGAAAATCATCCGGGCGGGGCATGGTTAAAATCACCTGCCAGGTCAATGTGTTGCTGTCGCTACTGCCTGAGTGCTCTTTGTACACAGCGGTAAACTCGCGACCGGGCAGGGCGTTGATCCTCACTACCGGTTTGTACTGCGCATTGCGAATATCGAAGGTGTTAAACAGGTTCTCTGGAAGGCTGAACACCACGTCCAGCAGATCGGTACGGGTCAAAGTGACGACGGGCTGGCCGGCGGAGACGACCTGATGATTTCGCACATGGACGCTGGCCGCTGTCCCGCTAAAGGGGGCGACGAGCGTCATCTGGCTTAATTCTTCGCGCGCAATCTGTAGCGCGGCGTTTGCTGAATCGCGGTTGGCGCGCTGGACATCCATCTCGGCTTTCGACACGGCCTGGCGGCCCGCCAGGGTCTGGAAGCGGTCGAATTGCCGCTGAGCCAGGGTCGCCGCCGTTTGCCTGTCGTTCAGGCGCTGCCGGGCTTCACGGGCGTTGAGGCTGGCGAGCCGTTGCCCCTGTTTGACAACGGCACCCTGGCGAATGTCCAGGGTCTCAATCTGCCCGGCTCGTTTGAACGCGAGATCCGTGGCATCGCCGGATTCAATACGTGCGGGAAACACGCGCTGCTGCGCGTTGCCGGCCTTGATCACCTCTGCGACTTTTACCATTTTCGGCAGGGGCGCGGCGCGGTCGGATTTCGGATCGCACGCCGTCAGCAGCAATAAAACAGCAGGCAGAAGAGAGAGGTAGCGCTTCACAGTATTCCCCTGATAATAATTGTTTTATTTATTTCGTCATCAATGCTGGGGTGGCGCTATTCTGCCAGGGCCGAGACGACCACAAAGGTAAATAGACCGATTGCTGTGCTGGCGATAATGGCGAGCGCAATAAACAAACCAAGGCGAATCAGGCTTAAACCGTACATGCATTCCTCCATGAGGTTGAAGGTGGCGCGGGATAAAGAGAATGAACGTGTTGCATGCCTGACTATGAGCATAGTCGGTGAATAAATAAATGTTAAATAACCATTATTAGTGGCGTGACATACTCAGGCGAAACAAGCGTTACGATGGTGTATCCCCTTTGAATAACATCCTGATATTCCTGTGCTACGTTTAATAGCATCCATTCCTTTTTTTCCGTAAAAGGCATTCACGCCTGTACCCATGGGTTTGATGCGATCTCTCCTGATTAACTCACTGTTGTGTTGGTTATAAAAAAGGATGCTTGATATGTATAAAACGATTCTGGTGCCGGTGGATGTATACGAAACAGCATTGTCTGATAAAGCGCTACAGCATGCCCAATTCCTGGCGCAAAGCGCATCGGGTAATGTCCATCTGCTGTACGTTATGCCAAAGTTCTCGGCGGAACTGACCCGCGGTTTTATTGCAGACGCGAGAAAGATGGATGAATATATGATTAATAATGCTAAAGAAAAACTGGCTGCGCTGGTAAAAAAAATCAACCTGCCGGAAGCAAATGTCCATCTGCATGTTCGCAGCGGGAATATACGTGATGAGGTAATCAAACTGGCGGATGAACTTAACGTCGGTGCGATTATTGTGGGATCGCGTAATCCCAATATTCAAACCCATTTATTAGGGTCAGAGGCGGCGAGTATCGTTCGTTATGCGCATGTTCCTGTTTTCGTTATTCGTTAATGACATGAAAGCAAGGTGATTTCTGAAAAGAACCCGAGGAAGGAACGATGATAACAGAAAAGCCTCACCGCCCGTATTATCAACAGACCGTTGATGAAACCCTGACAAATATCCAATCCAGCCTCGACGGACTCAGCAGTACAGAAGCGACCGCCAGGCTGGAAAAATACGGTGAAAATGCCTTACCGCAAAAACCGGGTAAACCTGGCTGGCTGCGCTTTCTGGCCCATTTCAACGATGTCCTTATTTACGTCCTTCTGGCGGCGGCGCTGCTGAAGCTGATAATGGGACACTGGGTGGATATGTTTGTCATTCTTGGGGTGGCTATCATTAACGCCCTGATTGGCCATATTCAGGAGAGCAATGCGGAGAAATCGCTGCAAAGTATTCGCAATATGCTCTCCAACGAGGCTGTGGTCATCCGGCAGGGCAACCATGAAACCATCCCGACGACAGCGCTGGTGCCCGGAGATATCGTCGTGATACGCGCCGGGGATCGCATTCCTGCCGATCTTCGCGTGACAGAGGCGCACAACCTGCGGGTGGAAGAAGCTATTCTCACCGGCGAATCCACGGTAGTGGAGAAAAGCAGCGATGCGCTCCACGGGGAGTTGCCGTTAGGCGACCGTTACAACCTGCTTTATTCTGGCACCACCGTCAGCTCCGGCGGGGGAAAAGGGCTGGTGGTGGCGACCGGTGGGGAGACTGAACTCGGCCATATCAACCAGATGATGTCAGACATTGAAAAACACCGTACCCCGTTGATGGTGCAAATGGACAAGCTCGGCAAGACCATTTTTATCACCATTCTGGTGATGATGCTGGCGCTGTTCGTTTTCAGCCTCATCTTCCGCGATATGCCCGTTTCAGAGCTGGTGCTGTCGCTGATTAGCCTTGCGGTGGCGGCGGTGCCGGAAGGATTACCGGCCATTATCTCGATCATCCTCTCGCTGGGCGTGCAGGCGATGGCGCGTCGCAAGGCGATTATTCGCAAGCTGCCTACCGTGGAAACGCTGGGGGCGATGACGGTTATCTGCTCGGACAAAACCGGCACCCTGACCATGAATGAGATGACGGTAAAAGCGGTGATTACCGCGGACACCACCTACCGCGTCGAGGGAGACAGTTACGAACCGGTGGGCGCTATTCACCCTGTTGACGATCCAACACCGGTCACCGTGACCCAGGGGTCTGTGCTTGAGCGCTATCTGCGCACCGTCGATCTCTGTAATGACAGCCAGCTGATCAAAGATGAGCAGGGGCTGTGGAAAATCACCGGCGGGCCAACCGAAGGCGCGCTGAAGGTGCTGGCCGCCAAAATCCCGCTTCCGACAATTGACGCCGAATTGCGCAGTAAAATCCCATTCGATTCGCAATATAAATACATGTCCACCCTTTATCGCCTGGGCGACGAAGAGGTGATGTTAATCACCGGTGCGCCGGACGTCCTTTTCCGTCTTTGCCAGCACCAGCAGACCCAAAACGGGCTGGAGCCGTTCAACCTGCACTACTGGGAAGAGAAGATTGAAGAGTATGCGCGCGAAGGATTGCGCATGGTGGCTGCGGCCTGGAAACCGGCCGCCAGCGGGCAGCGCGAGCTGACGCATGCGGATCTGCAAGAGGGGGTCATACTGCTCGGCATTGCGGGCATGATGGATCCCCCGCGCCCGGAAGCCATTTCGGCCATTGCCGACTGCTTGCAGGCGGGCATTCGCGTGAAAATGATTACCGGGGATCATCCACAAACGGCGATGAGCATTGGACAGATGCTGGGTATTGGCAACGCGGCGAGCGCCATTACCGGGCGCGAGCTGGAAGCGATGGACGACCACCAGCTGAGCGAGGCGGCGCAAAAATACGATATCTTTGCCCGAACCAGCCCGGAAGATAAATTCCGCCTGGTGCAGGCGCTGCAAAGTAAGCAGGAAGTGGTCGGGATGACCGGGGACGGGGTGAACGATGCGCCGGCGCTGAAGCGGGCGGATGTCGGCATCGCGATGGGGATCAAAGGTACTGAAGTCACCAAAGAAGCCGCCGATATGGTGTTAACGGATGATAACTTTGCCACCATTGCCCGGGCGGTCCATGAAGGGCGTCGGGTCTACGACAACCTGAAAAAGACCATTTTGTTCGTTATCCCGAGCAACATCGCCCAGGCCCTGCTGATCATTATTGCCCTGCTGGCGGGAAACCTGATCCCATTAACACCGGTACTGATCCTGTGGATGAACATGGCAACCTCGGCAACGCTGTCGTTTGGCCTGGCGTTTGAAGCGGGTGAGAAGGACATCATGAACCGGCCGCCGCGTAAGTCTAACCTGCATGTGATGGACGGGTATGCCATCTGGCGAGTGGTGTTTGTCGGCCTGATGATTGCCATCAGCGCCTTTGTGCTGGAGGCCTGGCTGCAACCTCGCGGCTACTCGCCGGAGTTCATCCGCACCGTGTTGCTGCAAACGCTGGTCACCGCCCAGTGGTTTTACATGCTCAACTGCCGCGTCACCGACGGCTTCTCCCTGGGTAAAGGTCTGCTGGCTAACAAGGGAATATGGATCGTGAGCGGCGTACTTCTCGCCCTTCAGCTTCTGATCATCTATGCGCCGTTCATGCAAATGCTGTTCGGTACCGAAGCGCTACCGTTCCGCTACTGGATCATCACCTTCCTGATTGGGTTTGCGATGTTCATGATTGTTGAAGCAGAAAAAGTCCTTACCCGGAGATGGCGCACGACGAAAAGATGACTGAATGAGCAGGCTAAGCCTGCCCACCGGCAGGCTTTCTCTTTGACTGAGTACAGAACACTATGATTCGATTTGCCTCGTTCGTTTTTACGCTTGGTATTCTGGTTCCCGCTGCATCTGCTGTAAGCTACCTCCTCCCTCCCGAGGGCAGCCGCCTGGTGGGGGCGCCAGTCACCATCACCGTGCCTGAGGGCAATACCCTGCCGCTCGAAGCGTTTGCAGCGCAGCACGGACAGGGGTTGAGCAATATGCTGGAAGCCAACCCGGGGGTAGATCCGTTTTTACCGCGAGCCGGAACACAGCTGGTGGTGCCGCAGCAGCTTATTCTGCCGCCAACGGTGCGCGAGGGGATTGTGGTGAACGTCGCGGAAATGCGACTTTACTATTATCCACCCGGCAGCAACACGGTTGAGGTGCTGCCTATTGGCATCGGTCAGGCCGGGCGCGAAACGCCGCGTAACTGGGTAACCGCCGTTGAGCGCAAACAGGAAGGCCCAACCTGGTCACCCACGCCAAATACGCGACGCGCTTACGCGAAGGAAGGGAAAACGTTGCCCGCGTTCGTTCCCGCCGGGCCGGATAACCCGATGGGGCTGTATGCCCTTTATATCGGCAGGCTGTACGCGATCCACGGTACCAACTCAAATTTCGGCATTGGTCTGCGCGTCAGCCAGGGCTGCATTCGCCTGCGTAATAACGATATCAAATACCTGTTCGATAACGTTTCGGTGGGGACGCGGGTACAGCTTATCGATCAGCCCGTAAAAGTGACTACCGAGCCGGACGGTAGCCGTTGGGTAGAGGTTCACGAGCCGCTTTCACGCAATCGCGCGGAATTTGAATCGACAAATAAGGTGCCGCTACCCATTTCGGCCACGCAAAGGACGCAGCTGATAAATGAAGGGGCGGGCGCTGAACTGGAACGGCGGTCGGGGATGCCGGTGAAGCTTGCTATGCCCGGTGGCGCTGCGCTTACCGGGCCTACAGGACC
>OJXA01000165.1_pt1 | contig 24669 bp, 26 predicted proteins | sample 1600581 | NCBI WGS metagenome assembly OJXA01 (sample SAMN04436615, study PRJEB24849) | human gut metagenome | biome: human gut; feature: NICU; material: stool | host: Homo sapiens | place: USA: Saint Louis, MO | collected 2009-12-13 | reverse complement strand
AGTGTGTATACGGCAACGTATCGGGGGTTCGAATCCCCCCCTCACCGCCATATTTGAAGAAGAGCTCGCATGAAAATGCGGGCTTTTTTTTCGCATGTTGTACGCCTTTGGGGGGAATGAGAACCCCCGACCGGGGTTCGACAACTGGCGCAGCCAGTTGGACAGACTGAGAGCGAAGCGAACAGGCTGCCCGCAGGGCGAGCGCAGCGAGTCAATCCCCCCCGGTGCTATATGCAGTTCGGTGCGGCCTGAGCCCCTCCCCCTAACCCTCTCCCCAGGGAAGAGGGGATAAAATGCACAAAAAACAAAGCCCGGTTTCCCGGGCCTTGAACACAACAGCATATTCAATAATACGCTTGTAGCGTGCGCTGGCAGAGCGCCGATCGGACGCAGTCCTCTTTTGTGAAGCGGACCACCCCTATCATCTCATCTTCCTCAAAACGTAACATGGCATCGCTCAGGCCGGACTTCACGCCCGACGGCAGGTCACACTGGGTAATATCGCCGTTGACGATAACCGTCACGTTCTCCCCGAGGCGCGTTAAAAACATCTTCATTTGCGCAGCGGTCACGTTCTGAGCCTCGTCAAGAATAACGACCGCATTTTCAAATGTACGTCCGCGCATATAGGCGAACGGCGCGATTTCCACCTTGCCAATCTCTGGTCGCAGGCAGTACTGCATAAAGGAAGCGCCCAACCGCTTCACCAGCACGTCATAGACGGGCCTGAAGTACGGGGCAAACTTCTCGGAAATATCGCCGGGCAGGAAGCCCAGATCTTCATCCGCTTGCAGTACCGGACGGGTAACGATGATCCTTTCCACGTCCTTATGAATCAGCGCCTCCGCCGCTTTGGCGGCGCTGATCCAGGTTTTCCCGCATCCGGCTTCCCCGGTTGCAAAGATGAGCTGTTTACTCTCGATAGCATTCAGGTAGTGCGCCTGAGCTTCATTCCGCGCCACAATTGGCGATGCATCGCGGCTGTCCCGCGCCATGCCAATGGATTCTACGCCGCTCATCTGCACAAGCGAGGTGACCGATTCTTCTTCACGCTGTTTATGACTACGTGAATCCCGTCTCAGCACACGTTTTGCTTCGCGACGAGCTTTGATCACTGCTTTCTGTCTTCCCATGGATAGCACCTTGAGTTGTTGGTATTCATCACACGCGCCAGCATCGGCACGATTATGCGCACGAACATCAGAGGGTTGGCTTCCTTGTAAGCCATTGCTTGCATTACCGGATGACGATATACAACGGCTACGCGCACCGTTATGCACGTCGGTAGAAAAAGGTTCTTGAGGTGAAGGAGAGAATTTGGTGGTGAAGAAATCGCTGCCGGAGTCTGAGCCTCCGCGCCGGGTACTGCGGTTGATGTGTTTACCTTGTCCAGTACAGGACGCAACCATTCGCGATCTCCATAGTGAGTTAGCATCACTGCCGGGAACTACCGCTGTCTTCTCTTAAGTACATCAGGAATTATCATAAATGCAACATTTATTTTACCTGAATGCAACTTTTAGGACTACCCCTACATGGAAAATCAGTCTTATATAGAAATATTACAGAAATATAACAATAAGATAGTCCTTCGAAAAAATAATGTCCCCGCGAACTGTCGCAGGGACGATTATCAGGCTTCTATCAGACCCTGAGCGAGCCAGGCGTTCGCGTCACGCGCGCCGGGCAGGGCAAAGAAATAGCCGCCGCCGATGGGCTTAATATATTCCTCCAGCGCTTCGCCGTTGAGCCGCTTCTGCACGGTGAGGAATCCCTTCTCCAGATCGTGCTGATAGCAGACAAACAGCAGTCCCATATCAAGCTGACCGGAGTTGGTCACCCCCAGCGAGTAGCTGTAGCCCCTGCGCATCATCAGGCTGGATTGCGTCTCTTTGGTGCGAGGATTGGCGAGGCGAATATGGCTGTCCAGCGCGATGACATCCCCGTTCGGATCGCGGGCGTAGTCGGGTTCATCGTGCTCGTGCTTCATGCCGAGCGGTGCGCCGGTTTGCTTATCGCGACCGAAGATAGTTTGCTGCTCTTTCAGCGGCGTGCGGTCCCAGAACTCCACGTGGAACTGAATGATACGCACCGCCTGATAGGTGCCTCCGACCGCCCAGGCCGGTTCGCCCTGATCCGCCGTCACCCATACCACGTTCTTCATCAACGCGGTATTGCTGCTGTCCGGGTTGGCGGTGCCGTCTTTGAAGCCCAGCAGGTTGACCGGCGTCTCTTTCCCTTTACTGCGCGCGGCGTGGTCAGAGATAAAACCTTCCCGCTTCCAGCGCACGCTCAGCAGATCCGGGGTGTGCTTGATAATATCGCGCAGGGCGTGGATCACCGTATCCTGGGTATTAGCGCAGATCTGCAACAGCAGATCGCCGTGGCACAGCGCCGCGTCGAGAGAATCATTCGGGAATCGCGTCATTTTTTGCAGCGCTTTCGGCTTCTGCTTCGCCAGTCCGTAGCGATCATCAAACAGCGATTCCCCCACCGACACGGTGATGGTCAGATTATCGGGAGCGATAAACGCGCCGAGGATGCCGGAATCCATCGGCGGCAAGCGCGGATTCGGTGTTTCCGGTGCGGGACCGCCGGCGGTGAGGAAGGCAATACGCGTGGTCAACAGCCTGAACAGACGCTCAAGGTCGGCTTTATCACTCGCCAGCGAATCGAAAGCCACCAGCATCATCGAGGCCTGCTGTGGCGTCAGGATCCCCGCCTGGTGCTCACCATAAAACGGCTGCGTTTCCATACGCGCATCCGGGGAGAGCGTGCCAGGGGCGCTTTGCGGTTTTGCCGCATGCGCCACCGGACAGCCTCCCGCCAGGGCAAACGCGCCGCCCAGCGCCCCTACCCCTTTTAACAACCGACGTCGGGAAGGTTCCGCCACGTCGTATTCGTCATGCTTGTTCATCGCTTAATCCAGACCCAGTACGCCACGCAGCAGGGAGAGATCTTCCGCCAGGGTGGTTATCGGGCCTTTCAGCGCGTTACGGTCAGCATCGGTCAGCTTGTCGTAGGTTTCGAACCCGTCTTTGGTGCGGTATTTCGCCAGGATAGCGTCAACTTTCTTAAAGTTGGCATCCACTTTCGCCAGCAGCTCGCCGTTCTCTTTTTGCAGCTGAGGCCTCAGCAGATCGACAATTTTCTGTGCGCCGTCGACGTTCGCCTGGAAGTCCCACAGGTCGGTGTGGCTGTAACGATCTTCTTCACCGCTGATTTTGCTGGCGGCCACTTCTTCAATCAGGCCCGCTGCGCCACCCACCACTTTCGACGGTGGGAATGCCAGCTCGCTGATGCGTTTTTGCAGCTCCAGCACGTCGCTGTTGAGCTGCTCGGCGTATTTCTCCATCCCACTGGTGGAGTTATCGCCAAACAGGGCTTTTTCCAGACGGTGGAAGCCGGTGAATTTCGGATCGGCGGCCTTCTGCTCGTAGTCGTCTTCACGGGCGTCAATGCTGCCATCGAGGTCAGAGAACAGCTCGGCAATCGGCTCGATGCGCTCGTAGTGCTGACGTGTAGGCGCATACAGGGATTTCGCTTTTTCGATATCGCCCGCTTTCACCGCGTCGGTAAAGGCTTTGGTGCCTGCCACCAGGTCCGCTGTCTCTTTGGTGACGTAGGCTTTATAGGCGGTAATGGCGTCGCCGAGGCTCAGCAGCGCCGTGCCTTTGGCCGCGTCCGCCGTCGCTGCGCCTTTGACGATCAGCTTACCTTTCGGGTTAGTCAGCAGGCCGCAGGTCATGTCATATTCCCCGGGCTGAAGATTTGCGGTCATCTTCTGGCTGAAGCCCGGCGCGATATTCTCGCGCTCTTCCACCACCATCACGCCTTTCAGGATTTCCCACTCCAGCGCCTTCTGGCTGTGGTTCTGAATAATAAACTGCGTTTTACCGCTGTTAACCGTGATGGTCATCGGCTCGCACTGTTTATCGTTGACGGTGACTTTTACCTGCGGAATATCTGCCGCCTGAGCGGTGAAGGCAGACACGAACAGCGCGGCAATGCCTGCGCGTAACGCACTACGACGGAACTGAATGGCCATGACTCATCCCTTTAAAAGTATGTTGTAACTAAAACAGCACTTACGGCGCAACGCGCGACGTCTGCGAGCCGGTACGTGGCGGCATAGCGAACAGGATCAGCGCCGGAACCAGATAGATAAAGTACATCGCCACTTCGCTGACGCTCGGCGTTTCCTGGTAGCCGAAGATCCCTTCGAGCAGGGTACCGGTCAGTGAATGGGTCGACAGGACGTTGCTGAGATCGAACGCCACGTCCTGGAAGTGGTTCCACAGGCCCGCTTCGTGGAAGGCGCGGATCGCCCCTGCCGCCAGTCCCGCGGCCACCAGCAGAATAAACAGGCTGGTCCACTTGAAGAACGCGCCCAGGTTAAGACGAATGCCGCCCCAGTAGAGCAGGAAGCCAAGCACAACCGCCGTGGCCAGCCCGAGCACCGCGCCCAGCGGCGGCCAGATGCCCACGTCCTGCTGAAAAGCCGCGAGCAGGAAGAACACAGACTCCAGGCCTTCACGCGCCACGGCGAAAAAGACCATCATGATCAGCGCCCAGCCGTGGTGGTTGCCTTTTTGCAGGGCGTTATCCACCGCCTGCTCAAGCTGTACCTTCACGTTACGGGAGACCTTGCGCATCCAGAACACCATCCAGGTGAGGATCACCACCGCAATCACGGCGACGATCCCTTCAAACAGCTCCTGCTCTTTCTGCGGGAACTCCCCGGTGGTTTCGTTGATGAGGATACCGAGGCCCAGGCAGAGCGCCGCAGCAAGGAAAACCCCAACCCACATGACGCCAATCCAGCGTCCGCGCTGGGTACGCTTCAGATAACTGGCGATAAGGCTAACAATCAGGGCCGCTTCAAGGCCTTCACGTAACATAATGAGAAAAGGAACAAACATGCCGACACCTTAAATGTTTATCGCGGTCAACTGATGCAAAGAAAAGTAAATTCTTGTGATAGTGATTATCATTACGGCAACAAGAAAAACAAGCGAAATGTGTTGCGTTTTGATGACCAGATGTAAACGCATTGCGGAGTAATAATTGCCTGAGTAACCGTTACGTTTATAAGGTATAACGAAAATGCCCATTTACGGTTAACCGGGGCTGTGGCTAAATGTCCGCCTCGAAAACCAACTGAAAATAAGCCATGTTTAAAATTGTCCATTTCCTGCTGGCGCTGGTGATTATTCTTGCGCTCGCCTGGCTGGTGAGTTTCGACCGCCGAAAAATTCGTATTCGTTTCGTTTTACAGCTGATCGTGATCGAAATCGCGCTGGCGTTCTTTTTCCTCCACGCAGAAAGCGGCCTGTTTATTATTAAATACGTTTCCGGTTTCTTTGAGTCGCTGCTTAAATTCGCTGCCGAAGGGACGAATTTTGTCTTTGGCGGGATGGGTGATAAAGGGCTGGCGTTCATTTTCCTTGGCGTGCTCTGCCCCATTATTTTTATCTCGGCGCTGATTGGTATTCTTCAGCACTGGCGTATTCTGCCGATCTTTATTCGGGTGATCGGGACGCTCCTGTCAAAACTGAACGGCATGGGCAAGCTGGAATCCTTTAACGCGGTGAGTTCGCTGATCCTCGGTCAGTCGGAAAACTTCATTGCCTACAAAGGCGTGCTGGGCGATCTCTCCTCGCGTCGTCTGTTTACGATGGCTGCCACGGCCATGTCGACGGTTTCGCTGTCGATTGTCGGGGCCTATATGACTATGCTCGACGCCAGGTTTGTCGTCGCGGCGCTGATCCTGAACATGTTCAGCACCTTTATTATTCTTTCGGTCATTAACCCGGCCCGCCCGGAAGCGGAGCCGGATATCAGGCTGGAAAAACTGCACGAATCCCAGAGCTTCTTTGAAATGCTGGGCGAGTATATTCTGGCCGGTTTTAAGGTGGCGATGATTATTCTGGCGATGCTGATTGGCTTTATCGCCCTTATTAGCGCCATTAACGCCCTCTTCTCCGGCATATTTGGCATGAGCTTCCAGCAGATTCTGGGTTATGTGTTTTATCCGCTGGCGTGGCTTATTGGTATTCCGCTGAGCGATGCCTTAAGCGCGGGGAGCATTATGGCAACTAAACTGGTGGCGAATGAATTTGTGGCGATGATCGAGCTGCAAAAAATAGCCCATCAAATGTCACCGCGCGGGCTGGGGATTTTGTCCGTGTTCCTGGTATCGTTCGCTAACTTCGCTTCCATTGGCATTGTGGCGGGGGCAATAAAAGGTCTGAATGAGCAACAGGGTAACGTGGTGTCGCGGTTTGGTTTACGCCTTGTATACGGGGCAACGCTGGTAAGCCTGCTGTCGGCGAGCTTTGCGGGGTTGGTGCTGTAAGTTTTGTGCCCGGCGGCGCTTCGCTTGCACGGGCCTACGATACAACAACGGCGGGTTATCCCGCCGTTTTCATTAAAACTGCACGCACACCGGCTGGTCGACCCGCATCACCGACTCCTGCGCGAAGCGTGATTTATAAATTCCGCGCAACGCTTCGATGTTCTTCTCGCTCTGCGCATTTTTACCGTGGATCAGCATCAATGCCTTGCTCGGCTCGCGCGCCACTTTTCCATCATTCCCCAGCCACTGACCGCGCGCATCAAATACCGTTAAACCATCGCGAAAGCGTGGCGTCACGTCCTGGTCGACAAACTGCTGCCATTCGTTGCCTGTGATTTGCGCCCCGGCAGGACGGTTTAAGCCGAAATAGAGCGCGGTCTGCTGCATCTGATTTTCTGCTTTGCAGGTTTCTACCGGCGCGTGCTGCGTGGGCGCGTTACAACCCGCCAGCAGCATTAATGCCGCCGCCATCAACCCTGTTTTAATCATCATTTATTATTACTCACACTGGTGAACGGTCTGTTCCCTCTCCCCACCGGGGAGAGGGTTAGGGTGAGGGTGAGGGGAAAATTACTCAGCCTGGAGCTTAGACGGCGGCGCTGAGTGATAGTGCGCGTCCGCCTCCGCAAAGCGTTTCTGCATAGACGCAGACGGCGCTTTACCCAGCAGGCTAAACACCACGATACCGAGGCTGCCGAAGATGAAGCCCGGAATGATTTCGTACAGGCCCAGCCACGCGAACTGTTTCCAGACGATAACGGTTACCGCACCGATAATCATCCCCGCCAGCGCGCCGTTGCGGGTCATGCGTGACCACAGTACAGAGAACAGCACCACCGGACCAAATGCCGCACCGAAGCCCGCCCAGGCGTAGCTCACCAGCCCCAGGACGCGGTTTTCCGGGTTTGCCGCCAGCGCAATCGCCACCAGCGCAACCACCAGCACCATAAAGCGCCCTACCCACACCAGCTCTTTCTGGCTCGCGCCCTTACGCAGGAACGCTTTGTAGAGGTCTTCGGTGATGGCGCTGGAGCACACCAGCAGCTGACAGCTCAGGGTGGACATCACCGCCGCGAGGATCGCGGAGAGCAGAATACCGGCAATCCACGGGTTGAACAGGATCTGCGCCAGCTCGATGAACACGCGCTCGGCGTTCTGGTTCACCGCGCCCGCCTGCGCCGGGTTGTTGTTGAAGTACGCGATACCGAAGAAGCCGACCGCACACGCCCCCGCCAGACACAGGATCATCCACGTCATGCTGATGCGACGCGCGTGAACGATGGTGTGGTGAGAATCCGCCGCCATGAAGCGCGCCAGAATGTGCGGCTGGCCGAAGTAGCCCAGGCCCCAGCCCATCAGAGAGACAATGGCGACGAAGTTCAGCCCTTTCAGCATATCGACGTTTTCGATGCTCTTCTGCTTGATCACTTCCAGCGATTCGCCAAAGCCGCCGACGGTGAAAATGACAATCACCGGAGTCAGGATCAGGGCGAAGATCATCAGGCTCGCCTGCACGGTATCGGTCCAGCTTACCGCCAGGAATCCGCCCACGAAGGTATAGAGGATGGTTGCGGCCGCACCGGCCCACAGGGCGGTTTCATAGCTCATGCCGAAGGTGCTTTCGAACAGGCGCGCGCCCGCCACGATGCCGGAGGCACAGTAGATGGTGAAGAACAGCAGGATCACCACCGCGGAGATAATGCGCAGGATACGGCTGTTATCTTCAAAGCGTCCGGTGAAGTAGTCCGGCAGCGTCAGGGCGTTGTTGTTGGCTTCGGTATGCACACGCAGACGGCCTGCTACCAGCTTCCAGTTGATCCATGCGCCAACGGTCAGGCCGATGGCGATCCAGCTTTCGGAGATACCGGAGATGAAAATCGCGCCCGGCAGCCCCATCAGCAGCCAGCCGCTCATGTCGGAAGCGCCCGCAGAGAGTGCGGTGACCATCGGGCCTAAGCTGCGCCCGCCGAGGATGTAGTCGTCAAAGTTTTTAGTGGAACGCCATGCCAAAAACCCTATCAGGATCATGCCAAAAATATAAACGAGAAATGTCACCAGCATCGGTGTGCTAATAGCCATTCAAATTCTCCAAAATGTCGAGCGACAACCGTCCGGGTTGCCTTGTTATGTCATCACCGGAACGTAGTGATGTGTGTATGTGTTTCCGTTGGGCGCGCTATCCTGCCGTATACGCATCCCACTGACAAACGATTTAACACTGCATTTACATGAATTTCATCCCTGGTTTTATACGTCTTTCCTATAGGTTGCACTCGCTCACGCTTTTACGGGTTGCACCTTTAAAAAGTGTTAAGCACCGCATAAAAACTGGGCTCAGAAACCGCCGCACGTTCTTTTTCACAGCTAACCAATCGTTAACAATCCATTCATTTTCCAGCTTGCAGACCAGGTCACATTTAACACGGTTGCACAAAGTTGCAACATGGTGGATATTTCACGCTATCAACAGAACGCTATTACAGAACAACAGGAGTTTTGGCATGGGGATGACCACCATGGGGGTTAAGCTGGATGACGCTACCCGCGAACGGATTAAAACCGCTGCGACCCGCATCGACCGCACACCGCACTGGTTAATCAAGCAGGCGATTTTTAACTATCTGGAAAGACTGGAGAGTGAAGAAGGTCTGCCGGAGCTGCCTGCCCTGCTGGCGGGTGCAGCGAACGAAAGCGAAGAAGCCGCGACGGCCGTTGAGGAGAACCACCAGCCGTTCCTCGAATTTGCCGAGCAGATCCTGCCGCCATTACCGGCGCCTACCGCCGTGCCGAAACCGACGCCGTGCCGATGCTGCTGGAGCAGGCGCGCCTGCCGGAAGCCGTTGCCGCTCAGGCGCACAGCCTGGCGTATCAGCTCGCCGACAAGCTGCGTAACCAGAAAACCGCCAGCGGACGCGCCGGTATGGTGCAGGGTCTGTTGCAGGAGTTCTCCCTCTCCTCGCAGGAAGGCGTGGCGCTGATGTGTCTGGCGGAAGCGCTGCTGCGTATTCCGGATAAAGCCACCCGCGATGCCCTGATCCGCGACAAAATCAGTAACGGCAACTGGCACTCCCACATTGGCCGCAGTCCGTCCCTGTTCGTTAACGCCGCCACCTGGGGCTTGCTGTTTACCGGCAAGCTGGTCTCCACCCATAACGAAGCCAACCTGTCGCGCTCTCTGAACCGCATCATCGGCAAGAGCGGCGAGCCGCTGATCCGCAAGGGCGTGGACATGGCGATGCGCCTGATGGGCGAGCAGTTCGTCACCGGGGAAACCATTGCCGAAGCGCTGGCGAACGCCCGCAAGCTGGAAGACAAAGGCTTCCGCTACTCCTACGACATGCTGGGTGAAGCGGCGCTGACCGCCGCCGACGCGCAGGCCTACATGGTCTCTTACCAGCAGGCGATCCACGCCATCGGTAAAGCGTCCAACGGTCGCGGTATTTATGAAGGTCCGGGCATCTCTATCAAGCTTTCCGCCCTGCACCCGCGCTACAGCCGTGCGCAGTACGACCGGGTGATGGAAGAACTCTACCCGCGCCTGAAGTCCCTGACCCTGCTGGCGCGCCAGTATGATATCGGCATTAACATCGACGCCGAAGAGGCGGACCGTCTGGAGATCTCCCTCGACCTGCTGGAAAAACTGTGCTTCGAGCCGGAGCTGGCGGGCTGGAACGGGATTGGTTTCGTTATCCAGGCCTACCAGAAACGCTGCCCGTTCGTCATTGACTACCTGATTGACCTGGCCAGCCGCAGCCGTCGCCGCCTGATGATCCGTCTGGTGAAGGGCGCCTACTGGGACAGCGAAATCAAACGCGCCCAGATGGAAGGTCTGGAAGGTTATCCGGTCTATACCCGCAAGGTCTATACCGACGTCTCTTACCTCGCCTGCGCGAAAAAACTGCTCGGCGTGCCGAACCTGATTTATCCGCAGTTCGCTACCCACAACGCCCACACCCTGGCGGCGATCTACAGCCTGGCCGGGCAAAACTACTATCCGGGCCAGTACGAGTTCCAGTGCCTGCACGGCATGGGTGAACCGCTGTACGAGCAGGTGACCGGTAAAGTGGCCGACGGCAAGCTGAACCGTCCGTGCCGAATCTATGCCCCGGTAGGTACCCACGAAACCCTGCTGGCCTACCTGGTGCGTCGTCTGCTGGAGAACGGGGCGAACACCTCCTTCGTTAACCGCATCGCCGATACCACCCTGCCGCTGGACGAACTGGTGGCCGATCCGGTACAGGCCGTTGAGAAGATGGCGGCGCAGGAAGGCCAGATTGGTCTGCCGCATCCGAAGATTGCCCTGCCGCGCGAGCTGTATGGTGCAGGTCGCGTCAACTCGGCGGGTCTGGATCTCGCCAACGAACACCGTCTGGCGTCGCTCTCTTCTGCCCTGCTTAACAGCGCATTGCAGAAGTGGCAGGCCAGGCCGATCCTTGAGCAGTCCGTTGAGGACGGTGAAATGCAGCCGGTGATCAACCCGGCAGAGCCGAAGGATATCGTCGGCTACGTGCGCGAAGCCACGGAAGCGGAAGTGGAGCAGGCCCTGGAGAGCGCGGTGAACAATGCGCCAATCTGGTTTGCCACCCCGCCGCAGGAGCGTGCCGCCATTCTGGAACGCGCGGCGGTGCTGATGGAAGATCAGATGCAGCAGCTGATCGGCATTCTGGTGCGTGAAGCGGGTAAAACCTTCAGCAACGCCATCGCCGAAGTGCGCGAGGCGGTCGACTTCCTGCACTACTACGCCGGTCAGGTGCGCGATGATTTCGACAACGAAACCCACCGTCCGCTCGGCCCGGTGGTGTGTATCAGCCCGTGGAACTTCCCGCTGGCGATCTTCACCGGCCAGATTGCCGCGGCGCTGGCCGCAGGCAACAGCGTGCTGGCAAAACCGGCAGAGCAGACCCCGCTGATTGCCGCCCAGGGCATTAACATTCTGCTGGAAGCGGGCGTACCGGCGGGCGTGGTGCAGCTGCTGCCAGGGCGCGGTGAAACGGTCGGGGCCAAACTGACCTCCGATAACCGCGTACGCGGCGTGATGTTTACCGGTTCTACCGAAGTGGCCTCCCTGCTACAACGCAACATCGCCACCCGTCTGGATGCGCAGGGCCGTCCTACCCCGCTGATCGCTGAAACCGGCGGCATGAACGCCATGATCGTGGACTCCTCCGCGCTCACCGAGCAGGTCGTCGTTGACGTGCTGGCCTCTGCCTTCGACAGCGCGGGCCAACGCTGTTCCGCCCTGCGCGTACTGTGCTTACAGGATGACGTGGCTGACCACACGCTGAAGATGCTGCGCGGTGCGATGGCGGAATGCCGCATGGGCAACCCGGGCCGTCTCACCACCGACATCGGGCCGGTGATCGACGCGGAAGCCAAAGCCAACATTGAAAATCACATTCAGACCATGCGTGCCAAAGGCCGTCCGGTGTTCCAGGCGGTGCGCGAGAACAGCGAAGATGCCCGCGAGTGGCAGACAGGCACCTTCGTGCCGCCAACGCTGATTGAGCTGGCAAGCTTCGACGAGCTGAAAAAAGAGGTCTTCGGCCCGGTACTGCACGTGGTGCGCTACAACCGTAACAACCTCAACGAGCTGATCGATCAGATCAACGCCTCGGGTTACGGCCTGACGCTTGGCGTGCATACCCGTATCGACGAAACCATTGCCCAGGTGACCGGTAATGCTAAAGTCGGCAACCTGTACGTCAACCGCAACATGGTTGGCGCGGTCGTGGGCGTGCAGCCGTTCGGCGGTGAAGGTCTCTCCGGCACCGGCCCGAAAGCGGGCGGTCCGCTCTATCTGTACCGCCTGCTGGCAAACCGTCCGGAAAATGCGCTGGGCGTGACGCTGGCGCGTCAGGACGCGGAATATCCGGTGGATGCGCAGGTGAAAGCCGTGCTGACCCAGCCGCTGGACGCGCTGATTAAGTGGGCTGAAAATCGTCCCGAACTGCATGCGATTGCACAGCAGTACGGCGAGCTGGCGCAGGCGGGAACACAGCGTCTGCTGCCGGGTCCAACCGGTGAGCGCAACACCTGGACGCTGATGCCGCGCGAGCGTGTGCTGTGCGTGGCGGATAACGAGCAGGACGCGCTGGTGCAGCTGGCTGCCGCGACGGCAACGGGCTGTGAGGTGCTGTGGCCGGAAGATGCCCTGCATCGCGACCTCGCCAAACAGTTGCCAAAAGCGGTCTCGGCCCGCATTCGCTTTGCGAAGGCCGATGCCCTGCTGACCCAGCCGTTTGACGCGGTGATCTACCACGGTGATTCCGACCAGCTGCGCGAACTGTGCGAGCAGGTGGCGGCCCGCAGCGGCGCGATTGTCTCGGTGCAGGGCTTCGCCCGCGGGGAGACCAACCTGCTGCTGGAGCGCCTGTACGTTGAGCGCTCGCTCAGCGTCAACACCGCGGCGGCGGGGGGTAACGCCAGCCTGATGACAATCGGTTAATCGTGTAAACTCTCCCCGGTGACGCTACGCTTACCGGGGCTACAAAATAGCCCAGGCCGGATAAGCACAGCGTATCCGGCTTTTTTACATGGAGGGGATGATGAAAAGAGTATTTCTCGCAGGTGCAGCCCTGCTCATGAGCGCCAGCGCGCTGGCCGACGAGTGCGATAACGCGACCACCCAGCTTGAACTGAACACCTGTAGCGCGCAGCAGTACCAGGCCGCCGATAAAAAGCTCAACGAGACGTATCAGGCCGCCATCAAACGTGCGGCAGCGCCTCAGCGCGATCTCCTGAAAAAGGCGCAGCAGGCGTGGATTAGCCTGCGCGACGCGGACTGTGCGTTTATCGGTTCGGGTACGGAAGGCGGGAGCGTTCAGCCAATGATTGTGAACCAGTGTCTGGCGGAGAAAACCGCGGAGCGCGAAGCGTTTCTGGCCACGCTGATGCAGTGTGAAGAGGGCGACTTAAGCTGTCCTCTTCCGCCGGGAAACTAGCGCACGCGGATCCCTTCGATAATCATCCGCTGTACGTTTTCCAGGGTGCTCTGGAAAAACGCCTCGTCCTGGAGCGTTTTACCAGTCACCGCCTCGACCTGGGCCGCGAAGTCAGCGTAGTGCTGGGTTGAGGCCCAAATCATGAAGATCAGATGATGCGGATCGACGGGCGCCAGTTTTCCGCTGGCGACCCATCCGGCAATAATGGCCGATTTATCGTCCACCAGCTGCTTTAGATCTCCCGTCAGCTCCGCCTGCAACAGCGGCGCGCCCTGCAACATCTCCAGGCAGAACAGCCTTGATGCCTGCGGGTAATCACGCGATACCTCCAGCTTCAGGCGTATGTACTCCTCTATCGCCACCAGCGGGGCCAGCTCTTCGCGAAACGCCTTGAGAGGTGCCAGCCAGATATCGAGGATCTGCTGCATCACCGCGATATAGAGCGCCTCTTTTGACGGGTAGTAGTAGAGCAGATTGGTTTTGGACACCCCGGCCTGCTCCGCCACCTGCTCAAGGCGCGTACCGTGAATACCAAACTGCGAAAATGTCTCCAGCGCAGCGCTGAGGATCGCCTGTTTCTTGGCGCTCACCGCCTGCGAACGTTTACCGGGTGTTTTCACTGCGCCTTGTGTCATTTTCGCTCTCCATTTTTTGTCCTGCGCTCAGCATAGCAAAACCCCCGTCTCGCCACGACCTTCTGCACCCTCAGCGCGCATGAGTGCCTGTTTTCTGTGCAATGATTTTGACCATCCAGTCCACATTTTCGCTGTTAATTTTAACAACCATCATTTAACACATTAATAACAAAGTGATTTTCAAAACTGGCACTGCCTTTGCAAAAACATCGTGACACCTGCGACGTAATGAAGAGAGGTTCGTGATGAAAATTGGCATATTTGTACCGATCGGCAACAACGGCTGGCTTATCTCGACCACTGCCCCGCAATACATGCCGACCTTTGAGCTGAATAAAGCCATCGTGCAGAAAGCGGAGCACTACCACTTCGACTTTGCGCTCTCGATGATCAAGCTGCGCGGTTTCGGCGGTAAGACCGAATTCTGGGACCACAACCTGGAGTCTTTCACCCTGATGGCGGGCCTGGCGGCGGTAACCTCGCGCATCCAGATTTACGCCACCGCCGCCACCCTTACCCTTCCCCCGGCAATCGTGGCGCGGATGGCCTCCACCATCGACTCCATCTCCGGCGGGCGCTTTGGCGTTAACCTGGTCACCGGCTGGCAAAAGCCGGAGTACGAGCAGATGGGGATCTGGCCGGGGGACGATTACTTCTCCCGTCGCTACGACTACCTGACTGAATATGTGCAGGTGCTGCGCGATCTATGGGGCACCGGCAAAAGCGATTTCAAAGGCGACTTCTTTACCATGAACGACTGCCGCGTCAGTCCGCAGCCGTCGGTGCCGATGAAGGTGATTTGCGCCGGGCAGAGCGACGCGGGAATGGAATTCTCGGCGAAATACGCCGACTTCAACTTCTGCTTCGGCAAAGGCGTTAACACCCCGGCCGCCTTCGCGCCCACCGCGTCACGTATGAAAGCGGCCGCCGACAAAACCGGGCGCGACGTGGGCTCCTACGTGCTGTTTATGGTGATTGCCGACGAAACCGATGACGCCGCGCGCGCCAAATGGGAACGATACAAGGACGGCGCGGATGACGAAGCGCTGAGCTGGCTGACCGAGCAGAGCCAGAAGGATACCCGCTCCGGCGCGGACACCAACGTTCGCCAGATGGCCGACCCGACGTCTGCCGTCAATATCAACATGGGCACCCTGGTTGGCTCGTATGCCAGCGTCGCCAGAATGCTCGACGAAGTGGCTGCCGTGCCCGGCGCCGAAGGCGTGCTGCTGACCTTCGATGATTTTCTCACCGGCGTGGAAACTTTCGGCGAGCGCATTCAGCCGCTGATGCAGTGCCGCGCCCACATCCCTGCCGTGACGAAGGAGGTGGCGTAATGACGACCCTCAACGCTCGCCCGGAAGCCATTACCTTTGACGCGCAGCGCAGCGCGCTGATCGTGGTGGATATGCAAAACGCCTATGCCAGTAAAGGCGGGTATCTGGATCTGGCCGGGTTTGACGTCTCCACCACGCAGCCGATGATTGAGAACATCAAAACCGCCGTGAGCGCCGCGCGTGCTGCGGGCATGCTGATCGTCTGGTTCCAGAACGGCTGGGACGACCAGTACGTCGAGGCTGGCGGTCCCGGCTCACCCAACTTTCACAAATCCAACGCCCTGAAAACCATGCGCCAACGGCCCGAACTCCAGGGCACGCTGCTGGCGAAAGGCGGCTGGGATTATCAGCTGGTGGATGAGCTGGTACCGGAACCCGGCGATATCGTGCTGCCGAAACCGCGCTACAGCGGCTTTTTCAATACCCCGCTCGACAGCCTGCTGCGCAGCCGGGGCATTCGCCATCTGGTCTTTACGGGCATTGCCACCAACGTGTGCGTGGAGTCGACCCTGCGCGACGGCTTTTTCCTCGAGTATTTTGGCGTGGTGCTGGAAGACGCTACCCATCAGGCCGGGCCGGATTTTGCCCAGAAAGCCGCCCTGTTCAATATCGAAACCTTTTTTGGCTGGGTCAGTAACGTCAATGATTTCTGCGACGCGCTGGATCCCCCGCTCGCCCGTATCGCCTGAGGAGAACCGCTATGCCGAAATCCGTGATTATTCCGCCGGGCTCCAGCACTCCGATTGCCCCCTTCGTTCCCGGCACCCTCGCCGACGGCGTGGTGTATGTCTCGGGCACGCTGCCGTTTGATAAAGACAACAACGTGGTGTTTATCGATGACCCAAAGGCGCAAACCCGCCACGTGCTGGAGACAATCAAAACCGTGATCGAAACGGCGGGTGGTACGATGGAGGACGTGACCTTCAACAGCATCTTTATCACCGACTGGAAAAACTACGCCGCGATTAACGAGATTTACGCGGAGTTTTTCCCCGGCGATAAACCGGCGCGGTTTTGCATCCAGTGCGGGCTGGTAAAGCCCGAAGCGCTGGTTGAAATTGCCACCGTTGCGCACATCGCGAAGTGAGGCGGCCATGAAACTGTCCATTTCACCGCCCCCCTTTGCGGGCGCGCCCGTGGTGGTACTGATTGCCGGGCTCGGCGGCAGCGGCAGCTACTGGCTGCCCCAGCTCGCCGTGCTGGGGCAGGAGTATCAGGTGGTGTGCTACGACCAGCGGGGCACGGGGAATAACCCGGATACCCTGCCGGAAGACTACACCCTCGCACACATAGCCGACGAGCTCGCGCTGGCGTTAGCCGAGGCCGGGATCGCCCGTTACTGCGTGGTCGGTCACGCGCTGGGGGCGCTGGTCGGCCTGCGGCTGGCTATCGATAAGCCCGACGCCCTCACCGCGCTGGTCTGCGTCAACGGCTGGCTGACCCTCAATGCCCATACCCGCCGCTGTTTTGACGTTCGCGAACGCCTGCTGCATGCGGGCGGCGCGCAGGCGTGGGTAGAAGCACAGCCGCTGTTCCTCTACCCGGCAGACTGGATGGCCGCCCGCGCCCCGCGGCTTGAGGCCGAGGAGGCGCTGGCGCTGGCCCATTTTCAGGGCAAAGCCAATCTGCTGCGCAGGCTGCATGCCCTGAAGCAGGCCGATTTTAGCCGCCACGCTGCACGCGTTCGCTGCCCCGTGCAGATTATCTGTTCCACCGACGATCTGCTGGTGCCGTCCGTCTGCTCCGCTGAACTGCACGCCGCTCTCCCGCACGCCCGCAAAACGGTCATGCGCCAGGGCGGGCATGCCTGCAACGTGACCGCGCCGGACACCTTTAACACTCTGCTGCTGAACGGGCTTGCCAGCCTGCTGCACAGCCCAGAACCCGCTTTGTAAGGAGCTTGAATGAGCGAAGCCATCACGCCCGCCGCGCTGGAAACGCTGTTTACCGGCGCACGTACCCATAACGGCTGGCTGGATATACCGGTCAGTGACGAGACGCTGCGCGAGATTTATGACCTGATGAAATGGGGGCCGACGTCCGCCAACTGCTCCCCGGCGCGCATTGTGTTTGTGCGAAGCCCGGAAGGAAAAGAGAAGCTGCGCCCGGCGCTCTCCAGCGGCAACCTTGAGAAAACGCTCACTGCCCCGGTCACGGCGATTGTCGCCTGGGACAGCGAGTTTTATGAGCGCCTGCCTGAACTGTTCCCACACGGCGATGCCAGAAGCTGGTTTACCTCCAGCCCCGCGCTGGCGGAAGAGACCGCCTTTCGCAACAGCTCAATGCAGGCCGCGTTCCTGATTTTCGCCTGCCGCGCGCTCGGGCTCGACACCGGGCCGATGTCCGGTTTTGACCGGGAAAAAGTGGACGCGGCCTTTTTCACGGGCACGCTACTCAAAAGCAATCTGCTGATTAACATCGGCTATGGCGATATGAGCAAACTGTACGGACGCCTGCCGCGTCTGGCCTTTGACGATGCCTGCGGGCTGGCGTAAGGAGCGAACGTGATGACACCGGATAAACAAACCTTTCGCGACGCCATGGCCTGCCTCGGCGCAGCGGTCAATATCATCACCACCGACGGCCCGTCGGGAAAAGCGGGCTTCACCGCCAGCGCGGTGTGCAGCGTAACCGATTCCCCGCCCACTCTGCTGGTTTGCCTCAACCGTGGCGCGTCCGTCTGGCCGATTTTCAGCGAGAACCGCACCCTGTGTGTTAATACGCTGAGTGCCGGACAGGAGCCATTATCCAACCTGTTTGGCGGGAAAACGCCGATGGCGGAACGCTTTGCCGCCGCTCGCTGGCAAACGGGCGACACGGGCTGCCCGCGTCTGGAAAATGCGCTGGCCTCGTTCGACTGCCGTATCAGCCAGGTGGTGAGCGTTGGCACTCACGACATTCTGTTCTGCGACATCGTATCCATCGTACGCCACCCGGCGCCGCAAGGGCTGGTGTGGTTCGACCGCGGCTATCACGCACTTATGCGACCCGCCTGTTAATCCGCCTTCAGGAGACAGATCATGTTCGGACTTCCCCACTGGCAGTTGAAATCGACCTCCACAGAAGCAGGCGTGGTCGCGCCGGATGAAAGGCTCCCGCTCGGGCAGACCATGGTGATGGGCGTGCAGCATGCGGTCGCGATGTTTGGGGCGACGGTGCTGATGCCCATGCTGATGGGGCTGGATCCTAACCTCGCCATTTTGATGTCGGGTATGGGTACCCTGCTGTTCTTTTTTGTCACCGGCGGGCGTGTGCCCAGCTATCTGGGCTCCAGCGCCGCCTTCGTTGGGGTGGTCATTGCAGCGACCGGGTTTAACGGTCAGGGTATTAACCCCAACCTGAGCGTGGCCCTCGGCGGCATTATCGCCTGTGGGCTGGTCTACACCCTGACCGGTCTGGTGGTGATGAAAGTCGGCACACGCTGGATCGAGCGGATGATGCCCCCCGTCGTCACCGGGGCGGTGGTGATGGCGATAGGCCTGAACCTCGCCCCGATTGCGGTGAAGAGCGTCTCCGCTTCGCCGTTTGAAAGCTGGATGGCGGTGATTACGGTGCTGTGCATCGGCGTGGTGGCGGTCTTTACGCGCGGCATGATCCAGCGGCTGCTGATCCTGGTCGGGCTGATTGCGGCCTGTCTGGTCTACGCGCTGCTGGCGAACGTGTTCGGCCTCGGCAAACCGGTTGATTTCACACTGATTCATCAGGCCGCCTGGTTCGGCATGCCGCACATAACCTCGCCCACCTTTAACGTTCAGGCGATGATGCTCATCGCGCCTGTCGCGGTGATTCTGGTGGCTGAAAACCTGGGCCATTTGAAAGCCGTAGCGGGAATGACCGGCCGCAATATGGACCCGTATATGGGACGGGCGTTTGTGGGAGACGGTCTGGCGACCATGCTCTCCGGCTCGGTCGGCGGCAGCGGCGTGACGACCTACGCGGAAAACATCGGCGTGATGGCAGTGACCAAAGTCTATTCGACGCTGGTCTTCGTGGCGGCGGCGGTGATGGCGATGCTGCTCGGCTTTTCCCCGAAATTCGGCGCATTGATCCACACCATCCCGGCACCCGTGATTGGCGGCGCCTCGATTGTGGTATTTGGTCTGATTGCCGTCGCGGGGGCACGCATCTGGGTGCAGAACCATGTTGATCTGAGCCAGAACGGTAACCTGATCATGGTGGCGGTAACGCTGGTGCTGGGGGCGGGTGATTTCGCCCTGACGCTGGGCGGGTTTACGGTGGGCGGGATTGGCACGGCGACCTTCGGCGCGATCCTGCTCAACGCCCTGCTGAGCCGCCGGATGGCTGCCGCGCCGCAGGGCGCCGTGGTGACTCAGGATCCGTGAAATCAACACGTCGGGTAACGGCGACGCCTTACCCGACCTGCATGTTCCTTAAGAGCGATCACGCCTGCTCAAACAGTCGTTCTATAGATTGCGTGGGGAAGAACAGCGAACTGCTGTTTTCACCTGCCAGCGGGATAAACCCCAGCTTCAGATAAAATCGTTTGGCCCGTTCGTTAAGCGCATCCACAAAAATTCCGTGGACGCCCACAGCCTGCGACGCCAGATAAACAACGCGCATAGCGTGTGTGACAAGCGCTGTTCCCCACTCGTTTCCCTGGAGTTCTTTATGGACAGCCAGACGCCCCAGCGTCACGCTGGGGACGTTGCTGTATGGGATGCGGCGCTGCTGAGTCTTTGAAGGAAGCATCGCTTTTTCAAAGCAACTTCCCGAGAGTGTGTAATAGCCCAGGACACGCGGATGGTCGCGTTCTTTAAGCAGGTAGCCGCGTAAAATACGCCCGCCGTGCTGACGTACCAGGTGCTCGGTAAGGAAGGCATTTAGCGAGGGTTCACCACAATCGAAATCGCCGAAATCGTAATCGGTTCCCTCTGATAACATTTCGATCGTGAGATTTGCCACGACGCTTCACTCCATGTTTCGAAGACGTTTCGCCGCTCGCTTCAGGCGTTCATTTGGCTCTGGCGGATTGTCGATGGCATCCATAACGGCATTCCATGAGGCTTCGTTTAATACGAGACGCCGATGCTGTTCGATGACTTCGGCAGCACGCTCTGACGCACTGTTCACCATAAACTGGGTGATCGTTTGGTTGGTCATCGCTGCCGCTTCTTCAATCATTGTTTTGTCTTCGTCCGACAGGCGAAGATCGATACGCTGTTTTTTGAGTGCTGGCATGGTTTCATTTATCGTGTACGGTTTTCATCCGTACACATCGTAGTTAAACCTGCCCTTTATTTCAATCAAAAGCTTATTCGGCCGTAAAATCGTTCACCGCATTCCGACGCTTTCTGAGTTTTAACTCACTCACCAGCACGCCGAGAACAATAAACGCCGCGCCCACCAGCGCCAGCAGGGGCAGACGTTCCCCGGCGAGTCGCCCGAAAATACCCGCCCACACCGGTTCACCGGTATAAATGACCGTCGCCCGTGTCGGGGATACGCTGCGCTGCGCCCAGTTCATGGTGACCTGGATAATGGCGCTGAAAATGCCCAGCCCCAGCGCCACGACGATAAGCCCGGTAGACATCGGCGGGACGGACTCCCCTGCCGGCACCATCGTCGCGAACGCCACCAGCGACGCGGTGGCAAGCTGCACCACCGTCACCCGCTTGACGTCCACTTTTCCTGCCCAGGCGCTAATCAGAATAATTTCTGCCGCAATGGCAACGGCCCCCACCAGAGTGATGATCTCCCCCGGCCCCAGCGCCAGCAGATTATTTTCCGGCCCGGCTAATAAAATAAGGCCGATGAACGCCAGCACGATGCCAATGCACGACATCAGGCCCGGCATTCTGCCGAGGCACAGCCACTGCAACAGCGGCACCAGCGGTACGTACATGGCGGTGATGAAGGCGGATTTACTGCTGGAGATAGACTGGAGCCCCCACGTTTGCAGGCTGTAGCCCATGGCAATCGCCACACCAATGGCGACACCCGCCTTAAGCTCTCTCAGGGTCAACCCGCGCAGGGTTTTCAGCGAAATAAGCGCCACGGCAATCGCCGCGGTTGCAAAGCGCAGCCCTACAAAGAAAAACGGATCGCTCATCGTGACCGCGTACTGAACGGCAAGAAAGGTTCCGCCCCAGAACATGGTGATCAAAATCAGGATCGCTTCCTGAGGCTTAATGGAGAAGGTAAAACGGGAAACGGACATGGGACACCAGCACGAAGAATCAATCCTGTAGTGTGCGATGCCTTTGATGACAGTTCAATGTAGCAGACATAAAAAAACCGCCGGGAAACCCGGCGGCAGAGAGTTAACCCGGCGTACTACTTGTTGCTGCCGTGGCTATTTTTACCCCCTTTTTTACCAGCCTCTGATGCGCGCTGAGGGTCGTTTTTGAAGTTGCCCCCGCTAGACTGGCCACCTTTACGACCTGCTTCTGATGCTCTTTCACGGTCTTCAGCGAAATTACCTGAACCACCACGATGGTTTGCCATCTCTAACCTCCAGAGTGTGAAACATTAGACATCATATTGCATTCAGTAAAAGAGGATTCTTTCACCTCGCGGCTCAAGGACAGTGCCTTTATCTGTGCCGCGTGAAACTAAGCTTAGTGTAATGCGGCTATCCGGCAAGCGAGAGGTAATATTCTGCAACATGATCTCAGCCTTTCGTATGAAATATTGAGGAAGTCATTCATAAGCCATTCTTATATTTTGAAAAATCCGCGCCGCGAAAGTTGTTTCATTTTGCTACAAAGCACGTAACGAAAAGATATTGTTATATATCAAAGAAATGCCGTTCATTTTTGCAGTCTGGCTGTGATGTCATATCTTTAAAGGAACGCAGCGATCCGCTGTAAGAAAAACCAACGAGGAGTGATGCAAAATGGCAAAAGTTCTGGTGCTCTATTATTCCATGTATGGACACATTGAAACCATGGCTCACGCAGTAGCAGAAGGCGCAAACAGAGTAGACGGCGTTGAGGTCGTGGTTAAACGCGTACCGGAAACCATGCAGGCGGAAGCCTTCGCCAAAGCCGGGGGGAAAACACAAAACGCCCCGGTCGCCACCCCGCAGGAGCTCGCGGACTATGATGCCATTATCTTCGGCACCCCGACCCGCTTCGGCAATATGTCCGGCCAGATGCGCACCTTCCTCGACCAGACGGGCGGGCTCTGGGCCTCCGGCGCGTTATACGGCAAGCTGGCCAGCGTGTTCAGCTCTACCGGCACGGGCGGCGGCCAGGAGCAGACGATCACCTCCACCTGGACTACTCTTGCCCATCATGGGATGGTGATTGTGCCGATTGGCTACGGCGCGCAGGAACTGTTCGATGTTTCCCAGGTTCGTGGCGGGACACCGTATGGTGCGACCACCATTGCCGGTGGCGATGGTTCACGTCAGCCAAGCAATGAAGAACTTTCAATCGCCCGCTATCAGGGTGAATACGTCGCGGGTCTTGCCAAAAAACTGAACGGCTAACCCAACAGGAGGACAAGTATGCCAACTCAAGAATCCAAAGCTCACCACGTGGGCGAATGGGCAAGTTTACGCAATACCTCTCCGGAGATTGCCGAAGCCATCTTTGAAGTCGCCAATTATGACGAAAAGCTGGCTGAGCAGATTTGGGAAGAAGGCAACGATGAAGTGCTGGTTCGCGCCTTCGAAAAAACCGACAAAGACTCGCTGTTCTGGGGCGAGCAAACCATCGAACGTAAAAACGTCTGAACGTTCCCCCCGCCCACGCGGGGGGGTATTTTCTATTTCGCCGCGTTATCCATCACCGCATTGAATTTATCGACAGGACAGAAGCCGTTGCCATCCACCGGACAGCCCTTCAGCTCCAGCGTCACGCGCTGCGCAGGGGATTGCAGCGACAGTACGCTGGCGTTACGCAGTTGCTCTGAACTCTGGTAGACATACTCAATTTTCATCAGCTCCTGATTAGTGTTTTTGTCATGCCAGCGCTGGAAGACAATTTTACCGCCAATCGGGGTTCTTTCCTGCTGGTCGTGCAGCTGATAAGGCCTGAAGTCCAGCGCGGTCAGCAGCGAGGCGATGTTAGAGTCGTGCCCCACCAGCAGGGTGATTTTTGGCGCTTTTGCCTGGTCGGTCACCAGCGCTTTATCAATGTACTTCACCAGCGGTTTAGCCACGTTCTGCGCCACCTCCGTCGACGTAAACAGCGAGTCCTGATAGCCGTTTTTCAGCTTCGACAGCACGCGCCACTGCTGATCGGTTTTGATTTCCCCCCAGGCCACCTGGTCTGTCGGGAAGCCTTCGTAATACTGTAGCGTGAACGCATCCACCAGCGAGTTACCCACCTTCAGCGGCCCAGAGACGCCCGGCTCTTTTTCATAATCGGCGCTGAACGTATCTTTCGCCTCCGTCAGGGAGCAGACTTTTTTCTCCTTGCAGGACGGCGAGTCGCTGTAGTTTGTCAGCTGTTCCAGCAGTTTGTAGCTTTCATCCAGATGCATTTTCTGCCGTTCCGTCTCCATCGCTTTCAGCGCTTTCTCGCGAAACTCAGGGGAGTTATCGGTAATGACCGGATTGAAGGTGGGGTCCATGGTGCCCATTTTTTCCTGGTGATGCACAGGAACATCGCACCCGGGGAACGCGCCGGTGATAAAGAACTGCGCGGTCGCCACGGTGCGCTGGAGGCTGTTGGCGTAGGCATAGACGGTATCCGCTGGCGGGCATTCACCCGTCTTCACCATCCCCTGCTCTGCCAGCCACTCGCGCATATAGTGACCCATATACACTTCCAGTACGCCACCTTTGGTGGTGAGCTGTCCACCCGGGACGTCCCACTCCGGCCACTGCTTCGGCGTGGACTGCTCCAGCACGCTGCCGTTATTGGCAAGCGGCGCGCGCAGGTTGTGGCGGCTCATGATGAGCACCTGTTCCAGCTGATAGCCGTCCGGCGTGTCCTGCGCCTGTGCGCCAAAGGTCACGGAAAGGGTACCTGCCACGGCAACTGCGAGTAGTGCTTTTCTCATCCCTTTTTCCTCATGCGTTTTTATCGTTACGCTGAGTGTGACAGACTGGTGACCGTTTTTTCGGGAAGCATTTCTCAAACTGATGAATACGTTCAGATGCTGATGCCGGTGACGATGCCGACATACAGCGCCGCCCATGCGCAGGCTGACAGCAGGCTAACGACGTAAACCTTCATCGCGCTCATCCTGAGCATGCCGGCCGCCAGCGGCACGATATAACGCAGCACCGCCAGGAAACGCGACGTGAACAGCGCGACTACGCCGTTCTTTTGCAGCTGATGCTGTACCCGCAGAATCTTATCGGCATGTTTTGCGGTGAGGCGTGACACCAGCCGGGTATGCCCCATCAGCTGGCCGATATGGTAATTCACAGATAATCGCTAAAGCGCGACAGCACGCCGCCCTTGCCAACGCTTTCCAGCGTC
>OJXA01000164.1_pt1 | contig 24791 bp, 22 predicted proteins | sample 1600581 | NCBI WGS metagenome assembly OJXA01 (sample SAMN04436615, study PRJEB24849) | human gut metagenome | biome: human gut; feature: NICU; material: stool | host: Homo sapiens | place: USA: Saint Louis, MO | collected 2009-12-13 | reverse complement strand
GAGCCCTGACAGTATTTCAGCGTCTGCTTCATCATTACGCCGCTTACAGCGCCTGTCCTGCCAGTCGGCAGAACGGTTAATTCGCAGTGACAGCTGCGCACGCGACACGCCCATGGTGCGGCTGACCAGGGCTATTCCCCGTCCTTTGGCAACAAGGGCGCGTGCGCTATCCATTTTCGCGACTGACCGTACTCCACAGCTTCTTTCAGGATCTCAACTTCCATCGTCTTCTTGCCCAGCAGGCGCTGAAGCAAACACGCCTGCGTGAACCGCGCCATCTTGAGCAACTGATCCGTTCATTGGATCAGATTGACTGGTTCAGTGCGCAGAAAGATGGTCTGGGCGATCTGTATGAAGGTTTGCTGGAGAAAAATGCCGGTGAAACCAAATCCGGTGCCGGGCAATATTTCACTCCACGCGTACTGATTAACAGCATGGTGCGCTGCATTAAACCTCAGCCGGGTGAAGTGATTCAGGATCCGGCGGCGGGTACAGCTGGCTTTCTGATTGCGGCTGACCAGTATATCAAGTCTAAAACCGATGACCTTTATGATTTGCCCGCCAAAGGTCAGCAGTTTCAAAAGAACAAAGCATTTGTTGGCGTTGAACTGGTGCCCTCTACTCGTCGCTTAGCGTTAATGAACTGCCTGTTACATGGCATGGAAGGTGATGCTGAAGGTGTAGTCCATCAGGGGAATGCATTAGGTATGGCCGGGCAGGCGCTGCCGAAAGCCGATATTATACTGGCTAACCCACCGTTTGGCACAGCGAAAGGCGGTGAAGCCAGTATTACCCGTGATGACTTGACCTATCCAACCAGCAATAAGCAACTGGCTTTTTTACAGCATATATATCGCAACCTCAAGCCAGGTGGCCGCGCTGCGGTTGTGCTGCCGGATAACGTGTTGTTTGAGGCTGGGGTGGGTACCGATGTGCGTCGTGACCTGATGAACAAATGTAATCTGCATACCATCCTCCGTTTACCGACCGGTATTTTTTACGCTCAGGGCGTCAAAACCAATGTGCTGTTTTTCACCAAAGGCACTGAAGCCAATAAATACCAAGAAGAAAACTGCACTGAAAATGTCTGGGTCTATGATCTGCGTACCAATATGCCAAGCTTTGGTAAACGTACTCCATTTGGCGATAGTCATCTCAAGCCGTTTGAAGCAGTTTTTGGCGACTCTCCCTATGGTAATGCACCTCGTCAGCAAGGAGAATGGAGTTTTAACGCTGAAGAAATTGACGCGCCTGACACGGCGGAAAACGACAATGTTGATGATCGCCTGATAACCAGCCGCTGGCGGGTCTTTACCCGGGAGTGGATCCGCGATACCAAAGGTGATTCTCTAGATATCTCCTGGCTGCGGGATAACAGCAGTGTGGATGCTGCCAACCTGCCAGAGCCATCTGTGTTGGCCAGTGAAGCGATGAGTGAACTGGTGCAGGCTTTGGGTGAACTGGATGCGTTGATACGTGAGCTGGGAGCTGGGGAAGAGGCGGATAAGCAGAAAGTTCTGCTGAATGAAATGCTGGACGGAGTGAAGGGATGAATGAAAATAAATTGCCTCGGGAATGGGTTAATACAAAATTAGGGAATATAGTTGATTATGGTCGGTCTGCTAAAAAAACTTTAGTTGATGTGACTGAAAATACGTGGGTTTTAGAGCTTGAGGACATTGAAAAAGACTCATCTAAACTCCTTTCTAAGGTTAGAGTAACTGAGCGGCCATTCAAAAGCACAAAAAATTGTTTTAATAAGGGAGATGTTCTCTACGGGAAATTGCGACCATACCTGAATAAAGTCATCATGGCTGATGATGAGGGGGGTTGTACCACGGAAATCATCCCTATTAATGCAGAACCTTTTTGCATTAATAAGTATATATTTTTCTGGCTAAAAAGTCCGTTCTTTTTACGGTACGTCAATGAGGTTAGTTATGGCGTGAATATGCCTAGACTAGGAACAAATGATGGCCGAAATGCTCCTTTTTATTTGGCTCCTTTAGCTGAGCAAAAAATTATATCCAATAAGCTCGGTAGTCTTTGGGCTCGAGTAGAGAGCATTAAATCCCGGCTGGAAAATATCCCTGAGCTTTTGAAAAAATTTCGTCACTCAGTATTACTTTCTGCAGTAAGCGGAAAGCTTACTGCAGAATGGAGAAATGAAAATAAAACATCAGAATCGGCAAAGGAACTGGTTGTTCGCTGGATTAGTCTTAGAAAGGAACGGTTTTCTATATATCAGAATGAATTGTTGGCGCTTGGTGATTTAAAGAGAACTAAAAAATTTATAGAACCACACCTTCCTGATATAGAAACTGGAGGAGAATTGGTTGTTCCTCCATCCTGGGAAATAGTTAGTGTTTCTCAAATTGCAGACTGTCTGGATAGCCAGAGAATACCGGTTAAAAAAGAAAAAAGGATTAAATCTGAGGGCCTCTATCCATATTTTGGTGCTAATGGTGAAGTGGACCGAGTAGATGACTTTATATTTAATGGTGATTACGTACTAGTTACAGAGGATGAAACATTCTATGGAAGAGTGAAGCCAATAGCCTACCGTTATACAGGGAAGTGTTGGGTAAATAATCATGTTCATATTCTATCTGCCCCAACAAAATCAGCAAATGATTATTTATGCTATGCATTGATGTATTATAAAATAATCCCTTGGTTAACTGGCACTACTGGGCGGGCAAAATTGACACAGGCAGCATTAAATGTCTTGCCTATTGGACTTCCTCCTGAAAAGGAGATTGAAGAAATAGTTCTGCGTATTGACCAATTTCTTTCCTATGCTGATTCCATTCAAAGGGCGGCTAATAACGCATTAGCACGAATCAATAATCTCACTCAATCCATCCTTGCTAAAGCATTCTGTGGTGAACTCACTGCCCAATGGCGAGAAGAAAATCTTGACCTAATTAGCGGCATCAACAGCGCTGAAGCTTTATTACAAAAAATCTCTACTGAGAAATTAGCGTCAGGTACCTCAAAAAAGATAGTTAAAAAGGTTGTTCGATAAAAATAGCCCACATCTGTGGGCTGTTAATTAATATAAATTATAAAATGTTTTATTTTATTTAGATATGATCTAGTAGTTGATTTGTTATTAACTTTTCGCGGATATTTTCCAAAATGCTTGATGCTTATCATAAAGCTCAAGCAAGGCTTCAGCAAAAGAATCGTCGACGGTATAAAAATAACATTCAGGTACGTTTAAGACCTTGGCAAAAGCGCAGACTGTCTCAAATGAAGGGCGATGTGTACCGTTTTCATAATGAGACATCCTGGAGTAGGCGGTCGCCTCCTCTATTCCTGCCATAACAGCGAGTTTCTCCTGTGTCAATTTTGCTCTTTTACGAGCTTCTTTCAATCGCTTGGGGATCATGGATCCATCTTGATAGTGTGCCTTGACACCATCTTTAGCATTCCTTAAGATTGATTTTCTTTAGACTTACTAAAGTACTTACCTTTAGGCTGAACATATGGGTTTTTATCTGATTTTTGAGAGATTCTTTAGGTATGTAATCGGTGGGTTATCACGGGGAATTTTTTGAGGAGGAGTATATGTACAGGAAAACTTTAAGTATTATTTTTTGTATACCATTATCTTCATATGCAGATGATCCCGGAGGTTTTGTTAATAGACAGCTAGCAAAAGACCCCGCGTTAGATTATGGAATAGGGGATGTCCATGGACCTGTAAAAGAAATCATTGAGAGGACTACGAGGTCAGAAGAAAAAAGGATGATTCGATATGATCCGGACGAAAACATTTATTATATAAAAACACCCAGTAAGGCGATTCATATCTCATCTGGTTATCCAAATCCTCTTCCTGTAAGAGTGGATATCGATAATGCGTACAAGCATTCCTCACCATCAAGCAACTTGATGAAGTTTGATTATTCTTTATATGACAGAGATAAATATGGGAATATAAAATCCATTAGATCATATCTTTATGATAAAAATAATAAAGAGACAATATATCAAACAAACTTGATATATCGAAAGCTAGCATCAGGAGATATCGAGGTTTCATATGATAAACCTTCTCCTATCTTGGGTGAAATAAAAAGGTATTATAGGAAAGGATTTGTAATAAAGGAAACATTTATAAATGCCAAGGGAGTGAATATTTCAAACTATCGTTCTGAAAATGTCCCTATGGAAACTGTTATATATGAATATGAGTTTGGAAAAGATAAAAAAACTCCATTGTTTATTTTGAAGAAAAGATATGTTGATAATAAAAGGGTGACATATAAAAGTTGGGAGAAGTATTCAGAAAGTGGTAATCTTATAAAGACCTTTTCCTCATCCTTGAACAACCCTGAAGTCGGAGATGGTGTCGAGTATATTAATTATAAATTTGACAAATACTCTAACTGGGTTGAAAGAAATAAATGTGCTGTTGAAGACAAGTGGGGTAAGTACTCATCATGTACTCTAGAGAAAAGGACAATTAAGTATCATTATTGATTCTTTCTTCGGTACCAGTGGTATGTTACATTTAATAGCGATTATTTAATGTAATATTCCACTATAAAACTTCGATTCCTTATTTTATTTGTAACTTTTATCTTGAAGTTGTCCTGTTTTTAGTGTTTATTTATCCTGGTAAGGATTAATCTTCTTAAACTCATTAAGCTTTATGTTGAGGCCGCTATGACCAGAAAAAAACCTGAAGTAATATTTACTTTTTCTGTAAATGATAAAAACTTCAAGGATGTTATGAGTTCTTATCGTGGGTTAGAAGTCATTGTTGAATATTATGACCATAGGATTGATACTTTCAACAGAGAAGTTTCGCATTGGTTTAAACCTACATTTGGTACGAGTAGTTTTTCAACCGCAATAATCAATTTTGTGAAGAAAGAATATCCTGAGATTGATGCAGAAAATATTGAAGTAAATCCTATACCTGATGAACTGCCCTTTGATAATGGGGACTATAACACCTTAGGTTTGCTTCAAATATCAGGACTAACGATCTGTGATTGGAAAAAAATCGCTACAAACGTTCAGATCGACACCCTTTCAGCATGGCATGGAACTGAAGACGAGATTGTTTTACACTTTTCACGTGAGGTTCCCGGTGAGATTATGCAATACGTGAAAAATTTACATGGGTGGACATCTTATACGGGGATCACCGTTAGTGCATTGGATGAGGGCATCGTCGAAAAATATGGACTTTTATCGTATATCGATAATTAATAACCCTCACATTATCTTTAATTATTAATTAGTTAAGTTTAGTCCATGAGTCCGGCCTTCGCACAAAATTCCCCAATCAGTCCACTAAAATACTTTTTTGTATCTGCATTTCATCATTTGAAAACCTCCTGTTGAGGCGTCTGTTCTTCTGGCTCCGACATGGCTAGCACAGCACGCTCCCCACTTTCCACCCGCGCTTCCTCCTCACACCACCTTTCAAACAGCCTGGCGAATCTGGCGCTTTGCCAGGTTTCTCCAACCTGGCTTAAGATAAAGCCAGTGACCACAATAGCGGAAATAAAGTAAAACAGTGAAAATGCGATAGCTGAATTTACGCCCCCGCTGGCCAGTAACGATTGTATTGTTGTCCACCAGGCGCAGGCAAAAATGACAATTGAAATTAGCCAGAAACCTCCGCTAACGATGTGAAAATTTTTAATTTTTTTAGCATCTACAGAAAAATGATTTTCATCACAACGATATAAGGATGGGTTTTTAAGGAAACTCATTAATCGTACATCATATGAGCCGATATTTTTATCAGCGATAAAAGCGATCAGCTGATGGGCGTGCCAGACAGGAAGAGTAATCCCGATCTGCTCATACAAAAATTTCATTTGTACCGTCTGATGCGTCCTCGAGAGTTTGGTGTCGGGTATGTCAGCGTTCGCTATCTCAGCGATTTTATTCAGCACCTCTATTTTGGTTTCAATAGGTACCTTTTCAAAGCGAATTTTTCGCTTTGCTGGCGGGCTGGACATCACTTTTCCCGCCCAGTCGATGATCTTTTTAGCCACATATAAAAGCGCGGGTAGCAAAACCAGCTTTGCAATATCTATCTCGTTAATGGCTCCCATCGTTATTCCTTTATAAAATGAATACGCAATGAATTTACAGCACCGACTTTATTTTATGTAGCCCTCATTATTATGAGGGCTTCGATATGGCTAATTCCTGGGCTGGCTCCTGGTCTGACTTAATGCCAACCGCCCAATACGGCCCCTGCCCGGAGGCCGTTATACTTAAAGACTGAAGCCAATTTCCACCGATGCCGCACTGCGTTCCCCCTCACCGTGGTAAACCGCTTCGATGTTGTTACCATCGGGATCGAGTACAAAGGCCGCGTAGTACCCCGGGTGATAAGTTCGCTCACCGGGTGCGCCGTTATCACTGCCGCCGTGTGCCAGCGCCGCCTGGTAAAAAGCATCCACCGTCTCACGATCCCTGGCCTGGAAAGCCAGGTGATGCCGTCCTGTTGGCTTACCTGCGGAACCGGGGCTATTAATCGATGAAACAACAAGCTCATCAGCCCAAAAATAATCGTCGTAGGTATTCACGACAGGGATCTCAAGGACCGCCAGCACGGCTGTATAAAACGCTTTGCTGGCCTCGAAATCATTTACCACAAGCTGGATATGGTCGATAAGCCTGCCGCGATGTAATCGGTAAGTCTCCATGATGGTTTCCTCATTCAGTCGTATTAACAGGTAGTTATCCGTTATCTAAAAGGAGCGTTGTACGGATTTGATGGATGAGTACAGGTCCGGAGTGGCGATATAGAGCATGACATTAAAATCCTGTTTGTCACCGCAATCCTGACCCCTCAACCCCGTCCCCCAATCACCCCGATAAACTCTCTGACCTGCTTCTGCTTCCTGGCCGACAGCTTCTCCACCCTGCGCATCGCGGCTTCCAGCTCCGGTTCCGGCTCAACCGCCGTCAGCACAATACAGCCATCCATCACCCGCACCTCCACCCGGGTGCCGGTCGAAAACCCTGCCGCCGCCAGCCACTGGCCCTTCATGATCATCGCCGGAACAAGACGACGATCTGGCAAACGTCTCACATAACTCACCGTCAACTGACGCTTATTTTTTGGCGACACTTCTGGATCAAACGAATCTACAATACAATCAGCATTAGTCATGGTTGCTATTCCTGGTAAATAGTAATTGTGATCAGCGGTGCGGGTGTGTTGGCGCACATTCGCACCGCGCTAAATAACACCTGTAAACCTAACCAGTAATAAAAATAAAGTCCAGACTTTAATCGGACATAATAAACGTCTTTAACCGCAAATTAAGAATTAACAGAATACGTGACGCTATTAATTAGCGCCTGTGGAAAATGCCTTTCCTGATATTGCTGAAATAACCGCAAAGCAGATTCAAAAAATAAAAGCAAGATAATGCGCGCAACAGGATGCCCATGCCCAATTACGGGCACCCCATCTCTTTAGCCAGCGTACCCTTCCGGGACTTCAGGCGGCGGGCGATACCTGCCGGCAGGGCGGACCAGAACGAGAGCGCCGGATGAGTCCGCCGCTCAATCTCCTCCACCGTCACTTGATAATCACAAAAACTGGCGCTTTTGGGCGTCGCCTGATCCAGCAAAAACGCCGCGTATTCGCCTTTATCCGGACTGGAGCCGATAAAAATAATCTTCCAGTAGCCGCTGGGAAGCTCCACCTCGGGCGCAGCGGGCAGGGTAGCGATATGCCGTTCGAACAGCGGCCCGGTAACGGACCACACCGCCGCCACGTCGCGGCGCTCGGCGAGGGCGCGCTCCTTATCCTCCAGCCGCGCCCACGCCCCCTGATTCAGGTCGGAGGCCTGCGGGGTGATATTGGAAAGATAGTTTAACGCCTGCCAGTCTGCGCTGGCGCCCAGCCCGGCGAGCGGCGCCTGATGCCCGCGATCGACCGCCAATGCTGCGCTGGCCCCTTTATATGCCGCGGGGGCAAGGGTATCCGCAGCGGGTAAATCCGGATCGCGCTTCCAGCTGCGCGAACGCCCGCTGGCCAGGCTGGCTTTGGTGATTTTATACGCCACCCAATTAGCGAATTTGCGGTGGCTGTTGTTATTGAGCGTATAGGCTTCACGAACCAGCGTCTGCGCGCTTCCGCCGGTCGGGCAGCCCACTTCACAATGATCCACGCCGGATGATGCGGCAGCGCACGCGACGGCAAAAAATAGCGACGGCAGAACGCTGAATACTCGGGATAGCTTCATATTATTGATGACGTCAAAGAAAAGATGAACCGATGCATAAAAGAACCCCCTGAATAACCAGAGCGGAATTCAGCTATGAATCGCAAAGATGAAGTGAGAGCGTAAAAAGAGTTAGCCGGTCGCAGCTGCGCGGAATATCACAAGATGATTTAACATCACGGCGGATGTTATTTTGTGACCCTGGAAATGATGTTGAATGAGGTAATCAGACTCTCAAGCCCGCTATTTTCAGCCGGGCTGAACGGGGGGAATATGTCCAGCGAAGCGTAAAGCGGTGCGGCATCCATGTCGTTGTCTGAAAAAATGTCGCGGCAGGGGAAAACGCTTCTCTCTGAGCGGGGGATTACTCAGACTACGCGGATGACCGATTAAGGAGAGAAGTTATGAAAAAGGAACTCTGGAGAGGCGTGCTGGCACTGGCCGTACTTAGTCTCCCCGCGCTGGCGAAAACAGGCGTTTCATTCAGCCACAAAGACTGGGAAGTGGTATGCGATAACACGCTGACCTGCCGGGCGGCGGGATACAGCGCTGAAGAAGGAAGTGGAGGTTCGGTGCTGCTGACCCGCCAGGCCGGAGCGGGCACCGCCGTCTCGGGAGAGCTGATGCTGGCGGAGGTGACCGACAGCGACGTTCTGCCGGGCAAACTGACGCTGTGGATCAACGGCCAGCCGGCAGGCGATGTGAAGCCCGCAAAAGAGAGCTGGCCGCTGTCGGAGAAACAGGCCCGGGCGATCGTTAACGCCATCAAAGGCAGCGGGAAGGTCGAATTTACAGGCGGGGCGGCGCCGTTTGAGCTTTCCGGCGAAGGTGCTTACGCGGTACTGCTGAAAATGGACGATGTTCAGGGGCGAATCGGCACGCCGGGCGCGTTGACCAAAAAAGGCGCCAGGCCGGAAAGCAGCGTCCGGGCGGCGATTCCCGCCCCGATCATTCACCGGGTCATGCCTGAGAAGGCGCAGGAGAGAGCGTTAACCGCGCCTGAGCTGGCGGTGCTCAAGCCGAAGCTTCTGGCCACGCTAAATAACGATGATTGGTGCGATCGCCTCCAGCCTGAGGAGGGGGAGGAGGCTGAAACCATCAGCCTGACGCCGCTGGATAACGCGCATTCCCTGATTTCGGCCTTGTGCTGGCGGGCGGCCTATAACGAGGGATACGGCTATTGGGTTGTGGATAGCAAACTTGAGGGTAATCCAACGCTTATTACGGTTTCCGGTTCTGAGTATGGCGACGGCGAGATTTTTATGAGCCAGAAAGGGCGAGGGCTCGGCGATTGCTGGGGGACGGCAAGCTGGCTCTGGGATGGCACAACGTTCCGCAAAAGCCGTGAAGCGACCACCGGGAAGTGCCGCTATCTTCGCCTCGGCGGGACATGGGATCTCCCCACCTGGGTGACCGAGGTTAAACCGGTAAAGTGAAATAGCACGGCCAGAATCTCTCCCGGCACACACGTCGACAGAGAGGGCGGAGAAGGATCTTAACGATCGCCAGCGTAGCAGGATCGCGATCGAGAGCGGCAGAGGCGGCAGAAAACTGACGCCTTGTTCAAAATAACAGCGCGGCTAATGTATTGCTAACTCGAATTAGTTTATGATTAAGCCGTTCTGTTCGTTATGGAAAATGAGTTTATGGCCAAAACCGTTGAGCAAGTCGCCAGGGCGCTGGAAATCTCGATTACCACCGTGCGCCTGGTGCTGGGTGGCAAAGCTGAGCAGTATCGCATCAGCGCCAAAACGCAGCAGCGTATTAATGATTACATCGCCGAGAACGGGCTGGTCGTTAACCATATCGCCCGCAGCCTGAAGCTCAATAAAACCGAGACCTTAGGGCTGGTGATCCCGCGTTTATCCAACCTGTTTTTCTCCACCCTGGCGGAAAAGCTCGAAGCCTGCTGCCGTCAGGCGGGGTATCAGCTAATGATTGCCTGCACTTACAGCGACAGCGAGCATGAAAACAGTCTGGTTGAAGGGCTGCTGGCGCGCAACGTTGACGGGCTCTTCGTGGTGCCCTCTACCCGGGAAACGCAGCTGCATCACCAGAAGGTAGCGCGCAAGCGGCCGCTGGTGCTGCTCGACCGCGATTTTGGCGAGAGCGACGTGTCGCTGGTGGTGAGCGATAACTACAACGGCAGTAAAAAGCTGGTGCAGGCGATGACCCAGGCGGTGGACGTCTCGCCGATTTTTTTTATCGCCGGGGATACCCAGCAGCCGTCGATCCAACGTCGTCTGCAGGGCTACCTGAGCGAGCTGCCCGCGGGGAAGGAGTGGATATTGTCCGCCAGCCATAACCGTCAGGAAGAGGGCAAACAGCTGATGCTCGATTTCCTCCGTCAGCACCGCGAGCCGCCGAAGGCGTTTATCGCCTCCTCTCTGCCTATTCTGGAAGGGACGCTGAGCGCGCTTCGGGAAACCTACGGCTTTATTCCGTGGGATATTCCCATCGGCACCTTCGATGAACATCAAATGCTGGGATTTCTGCCGAACGCGGTGTGGTCGATGCGCCAGGATGAGGACGCCTGGGCGCAGCACGCGTTTCATCTGATGCAGCAGAAGCTGCAGGGGGAAAATGCCGATGTGAAGATCACCGTGCCGATGACCCTGATTCACCGCCCGCTGTCGGTGGAGAAGCAGCGGAGCTAGTAAATGACACGGCTTGTGTGAACACGTCAATCCCCGGCTGCGCTATGCTGGCCGGGGCTACAGATACCGCATCCTGCGCGCGCTGGTAGCCCGGATAAGGCGCGGGCGCCGCAATCCGGGAACCCTTAACGATCCCTCATCAAGTCAATCGCTGAACAAACCGCGCCGCCAGCCCGGCGTCCAGCTCCGGCGGCAGGCCGCTGATCCCGACGCCGCCAATGGCCAGCCCGTCGACGATCACCGGCTCGCCACCCGGCATCGCCAGCAGCTGCGGGTCGTTAAATACCGCCAGCTGCAGGGCGCCGGCGCTGACCTCTTGCGCCAGCGTTGCCGTCGGACGGCGAAAGCGCAGGGCGCTCCAGGCCTTGCGCTGCGCCAGCTGGCGCGGTAGCGGTGGGCAGCGAACGTGCGCGCCAAAGGCGATGAGCTCGCCCTCCGGCCCGACAACCGCCACCGCCAGCCCCCGGGTTCGCGCATCGCTTTCCGTCTCCTGTAAAAACCGCGCGACCTGCTGGCACACGACGCTATCGTTCAGACGGATCTGGGGACAGAGCGCGTCATTGTCCGGCATCGGCGATATACCCCCTTAAGCGCAGATAGAGGTCATCCAGCTCGCCTTTCTGCGCCGCCGTCAGCGCCACAAACGGCTCGCGGGTGGGGCCGGTATCGACGGTCTCTTTCGCGGCAAGATACTTCGCCGACTGGAACACGCCGCGCGCGACCAGCTGCTCCACCACCTCGTTGATCTGCTGCTGCAGGCGCTGCGCCCGGGCGATGTCGCCCTGCTGAAAAGCGCTGCGCAGGGCGAGAAACAGCTCCGGCTGCAGGTTAACCGTGGTGCCAACCGTGGCCGTCGCGCCCGCCGCGAGGCTGGAAAGGAAGATCTCATCGAAACCGTTAAAAAAGACTTTCTCCGGGTAGCGGGCGATCATGCGTTCCAGCGAATAGAGGTTATGCGAAGTATGCTTCACCCCCAGAACCTGCTCATCGCCGAGCAGCGCGTCGGCGCTCTGGGCGTCCAGCTCGACGCCGGTAAACTGCGGAATGTTATACAAAATCACCGGAATCGAAATGGCGTCCAGCACTCGACGGTAGTAGGCGATAATCTCCTCGCGGCTATATTTGTAGTAGTAGGGCGGCACCAGCGACACCGCGCTGGCGCCGTCCTGCTCGGCGTGTTTCGCCAGCTCGACGGCATCCCGGGTGCGCGGCGTCCCGACGTGGGCGATCACCGGCACGCGACCGCCCGCCGACTGCACCAGCGTTGCCAGTACCTGCCGGCGCTCATCGAAACGCAGCAACGGCCCCTCCCCGGAGGAGCCGCAGCAGTAAAAGCCCTCAACCCCGCGCGCCAGCTGGGCCCGGGCGATCGCGTCCAGCGCCGCGTAGTTCACCGACTCATCGGCGTGCATCGGCGTCACCACGGCGGAGATAATGCCGCGAAAAACCTGCCATTTATCGCTTACCATGCGGTCCAGCCTCCATCCACCACCACGTTGGAACCGGTCATATAGACCGAGGCGTCGGAGAGCAAAAACACCACCGCGCCGTTGTACTCGTGGGCTTTCGCCATCCGTCCGATGGGGATACGGCTGGTGTAGTTTTTCTGGAAGCGCGGGTCCTGATCGCTGCGCTCGACGCCGGAGAGGGTCAGAGTATTGACGCGAATGCCGTCGCGCCCCCAGTAGGTGGCGCAGTAGCGGGTAAAGTTATACAGCCCGGACTTTGCCGCCGAATAGGCCACCGGTTTGACGAACGGAATGCCGGTGTCCTCTTTTTTGTAGCTATAGATATCCTGCACAGGGGAGACCACGCCGTAGATCGAACCGACGTTGATGATCGAGCCGCCTTTGCCGGCCTGTTTCATGCGCTTGCCGACCTGCTGGGTCATCAGGAAGGTGCCGACCAGGTTCACTTCCACCACCTCGCGGAACACCTCTTCCGGGAACTCTTCAAACGGGCCGGAGACTTCCGGCGGCGCGCTGGGCTGGGTATCGACGCCCGCGTTGTTGACCAGGCCATCCGGGACGCCCCACTTCGCTTCAATGCTATCCAGCACCCGGTTAATGCTGGCTTTATCGGTAATATTCACTTCCGCGCACAGCAGGCGGTCGGAGTCCTTAATCGCCCCCAGCACGCGGTCGACGCGCGCGGCATCGACGCGGGTGGCCAGCGCCGCCACCTTCGCGCCGCGGTCGTGTAACGTCTTCACGTACTGCGCCCCCAGCTGTCCCAGGCCGCCGGTCACGATGATGACCTTGTCTTTAACCGAGAATAACGTGTCTTCCATTGTCCTTTCCCCTCACTGCGTGGTTAGATTTTGTGGGTTGCGAGGTAATCACGATCGAGAATAATGCCGTGGCCCGGCCTTTCGCTCGGCACGTAGTAGCCGTCCACCTCTTCGCCCGCTTCGGCGATGATGCGCAGATCTTTCCAGCGCCCGCCGTCGGTCATCTCGGCGTATGAGATATTCGGCACCGTTGCCAGCAGGCTGGCGCTGAGCTCCATGACAAAATGCGGCGTCATTGGCAGGTTGTGCGCGCGGGCGACGGCGGCGATATCCAGATAGCCGGTGATCCCGCCGACGCGGCCGAGATCCGCCTGGATGTAATCCGCGCTGCCGCTCTCGATGTACTGCGTAAACTGGTTTAAGTTATAGACGTTTTCTCCCAGCGCGATAGGCGTGGCGCTGCGTTCGCGCAGCCGCAGGTGGCCGGCGATATCGTCGGAGGGCAGCGGCTCCTCAATCCACAGCAGGTTGAGCGGTTCGAACAGCTTGAAAGCGCGCAGCGCCTGCGGGAAGTTCCAGCCCTGGTTGGCGTCCACCGCCAGCGGGAAGCCCGGCACCGCCTCCTGAATTTTACGCAGCCGCTCCACGTCCTCCTCCAGCGTCGGTTTGCCCACTTTCACTTTCGCCGCCAGGTAGCCGGTGCTTTTCCAGCGTTTGACCTGGTCAATCACTTCCTCAATGGACAGATGCAGGTTAATGCCGCTGCCGTACAGCGGAACGCGATCGCGCACGCGGCCAAGAATGTCGATAATCGGCGCGTTGAGGGTTTTACCTAACAGATCCCAGTAGGCAATATCCAGCGCCGCCAGGGCATGGGTGGTGACGCCCGCGCCGCCGACGTCGTGTACGTGTTTATACGAGCGATGCCACAGGCCGCGCGGGGAGAGCGGCTGGCCAATAACGTCCGGGATAATCTCGGCAATCAGCGCGGAGATGGTTTTCCCGCACCAGCCGGAAGTGTGGCTAAAGCCGGTCCCGACGTGGCCGTTAGAACCGTAGACGTCAACAATCGCCACTTCGATATCGGTGACGTGGTGAATTTGATCTCCCCACGGGCCTTCCGGCAGCGGAACGCGGGCGGTCATCAGTTCGATATTTTCAATCACGGGCATTTTTGTGCTGTTCATCTGATTCCTTCCTTTATGGGTTCAGCGGGGGCCGCCCCTGCGGCCCGGGCGGTTAATGTTTGGAGGCCGGGGATTCATGCCCCTCCAGGGCGATTGCCGGGCTGGCGTCATGTTCTCGATCGTTCTCGTCGCCCACCGCATGGCCGAAGACTTCCGGCAGCAGGAAGATAGAAGCGAGGAAGGCGCAGAACGGCGCGATAGCGATAATCATTGAGGCGACCGGTACGCCGACCGCTTCAAACAGGGCCGGGAAGACCAGGGTGGTGACGAAGGCGGTGACCTTGACGATGGTGTAGCCGATGCCGGAGGCCACGCCGCGATAGCGCGGTTTTGCCACCAGCGAGATCACCGTCATGCCGCTTTCGGAATCCCAGTAGTGGCCCCACAGCATTAGCGCCGCGCCGAAGATGATAAATGCGAAGCTGCTGCTGTAGACGCCCCACGCCGATATCGAAATACCGATGGTGACCAGCAGGAAGCCGTATTTGCTCAGTCCCTTATGCCCGAGCTTCGGCAACAGCAGCGGGCCGACAAATGCCGAGAGCGCGGCGATACAGTTCACCGCCAGCAGGGCGAGGTTATTCTGGATCTGCCCGGAAATCCCGATGGTCACGAGGATCAGCGGCAGGAAGAAGGAGAAGGCGTAGTTTTCAAACGACTGCACGGCGCAGGAGAACCAGCCGAACAGGGTGGTGCGGCGGGTAAACGGACGGCGGAACAGATCGTGCAGCGTCTCTTTGAGCGTCGGGTCGGCGATAGTGACGTTTTCATTGGGCAGAATGTCGTCCAGCAGACGGCCATCCTGTTCGCCGTAATATTCACGGGAGGCTTTTTTCGCTTCGATAAAGCGGCCGCGTTCGACGAACCACGCTGGCGTCTCCGGCAGCTCCCGACGCATAAACAGCAGCAGGCAGGCCGGGATCGCCGGGACCGCCAGCACGATGCGCCAGATCATATCCGGGTGAACATCAAGCGCCACCAGCGTGGTGACCAGCAGAATGGCGGCGATAATCCCCAGCGCGAACATAAACTGCCAGCGGTTAGCCATCACTTCGCGCTTGCCCTTCGGCATCACCTCCATGATGTAGGTAAAGCCGTTAGCCACGTCCGCGCCCACCGGGATCCCGGCGAGGCAGCGAATAATCGCCAGCCAGTACATATTGGGCGCCAGGCCCTGAAGAACGGCGAAGATCGCGAACAGGATCATCGACCAGAGGAAAATTTTACGCCGTCCGAGCTTATCGGTCAGCCAGCCGCCGAGCAGCGCGCCGACCACCGCGCCGAGCTGGGTGCCGGCGGCGGTAAAACCAAGCAGCCAGCTGCTGGGCTCATAAATATCTTTCAGGGCGAATAAAATAAACGCCATGGAATAAATATCCCATGACTCAATTAATAATGCGGTGATCATTAGCCATCCCGCTTTGGTGCAGCCAGGGGCCTCCTGCAGATCGAGCCGTTTCTTTGCCTTCTGGATAATAAATTCAATATGTTGCTGCTGATACATATAATCCTCTCTTATCCGGGCAGGCGGAGAGCCCGCCCGGACAGATGCGCGTTGATCCGCTCTTTATGGGCGATAAAGAGACGAATGAAGCGGATGTTTGCCAGGATCGCTAACAACGTAAAAATTACATAAGCGAATCAGTTGTTATTTCATTAATAAATGCGCATCGCCTGCGATAAAGACTTTCATATTTTGCGTCAGCGCCTGGGCAATAAAGGCGTTCAGCACTTCGGATAATACCTCCTCCTCTACATAAGCCAGACTGAGATGGTTGCTCTGGTGGCCCGCCATTAAATCGTCGCGCGAAACCCCGTCGAGAACGGCGTTGAGTAACGGCCACTCGTAGTTGGTCGCCCGGCGGCGGCGTTCGAATTCGTCATGCGGTAGTTCGACGGCGGTGCCGGTGCCGATATGCAGGATCACCTGGGTGCCTTCGTAGTGCGCTCGCGCCCAGATAAAGCGTCCGGCTTTGCCCTGACCGGCAATGGTCGAGCCGCCATAGGGGAAGAACATCGCCGGCTGGCGATAGCCGGTGGCCCCGGCGATCCCGCCTTTCAGATGGGCGAACGGCACAGCGCCGGAGATCTCCAGATCCCAGTAGAACGTGCCGTTGTATTCGCTACCCCAGCGGATATCGTGAAGGGTGGTTTCGCTCGCCATGCCCAGCGCGCCGAGCAGCTTCGCCAGCATCACCTGCGGGATGGCGCTGCCCATATCCACCTCGTTGATGCAGGGGATCGGCGCGTCCGGACAGACGATCTCGCCGTTCTCATCCGGGATCGGGAAACGTTCCGCGTTACCGATGGCGCCTTCGGCAAAATCCGAGGCGGCGCAGCTGTCTTTGAGCCCCTGCTGATACTGCACGCCCACCGCCGTCAGGCCGAAGCGCTTCACGAAGCGCGCCATGGCGATCATCATTGCGCACTGTTCCAGCACCTGCTCCCGGGTCAGATCCTTCGCCCCGTCGGCGCCGAACCGGAAGCGCATGCCGCGGGTCTCATACCAGTCGAGACAGGCTTCGCGCAGGTCGGTCGGCACCTTGTTCATTTCAACCAGCAGCGCCGATTGCGACAGCGACTCCACCGGCATCCCTACGTCGATCATCGCTTTTTGCGGGAACACGCCGTTGATCATCCCCATACAGAAGGTATCGAACAGCCCGACAATGGCCTTGTGTTTGAGGATCGACTGCCCAACCTTCACGCCAATCTGCCCGGCTTTGCTGGCCAGCAGCGGCGCGCTGGGCGCGACAGGATGCAGATAGCCGAGCTTATGGCTGAGATGGCCGTCGCGCAGCCAGGTGTCCAGGCCACGAATAAACGCCTCGTCGGCGAAGGTTTCCGACCAAAGCCGCGAGTAGCTGCGCTCCAGGCTGGTGAGGCAGCCTGCCATACAGAGCATGCCGACGAGGCCCGGCCAGGTGCCGTCAAAATTGGCGAGCAGCAAAATAGGGCCGCGATGATGTACCAGCGAAGGAGCAAGGTGATGGGAGTATTGCCAGGCGGTCAGCAGGACAATAACCGGCGCATCCGGATCGATCCCGGCGAACAGCTCGCTACCCTCTTTCTGGCTGCTGATAAACCCGTGGCCGCGCTGCTCGTTGACCGGATGGGCGCGGCGCAGGCGATAGCCTAATGTTTCCAGCGCCGTTTCCAGACGCTGTTCAAACAGCTTCTGCGTGGGCCAGCAGGTGACGTTAGCCGGTTCGCGGAGATCCGCATTGGTCACCATCAACACTTCGCCTGGCTGCGGGGTAATAAGCCCGGCTTCCGCGGGTAACGTTAAATTCAGCATGTGAATTTCTCCTGTAGGGGATAGGTCGCTTGGTTATCGTTGAGCGTGCTGCGCCGGGGTAAGCGCGGCATCAATCGTTCTGTTGCTGGCTAATTTCTTAAGCTAACTCGAATTAGCAAATTAGGATAAAAAAAAGACAGGAACAAACTCTTTACCGGGGATTTGTGATGGCTATCAATGTGCAATTATTAACTTATTAATATTTAACTCTTTATTTTAAACGGTGGGTCGAGGTGACAGGGAACGCTTGCTGAGGCGGCATAAAGGCGGGCAGCAAAGCGGACGGGAAGCGCAGCGGGGACGGTAAATCAGCATTAAATATATAATTAATTGAATTTAATAAATTATTTACGTTATTTCGTGAGCGATTTGTCTCGCGGCGCTGGCGCGAGTGTTAAAATTTAACCGATCCTGGTCACACTCTTTTAGCATTTACGTTGTGAATCTCCGTATCTTGTTATAATTAGCTAATTCGAGTTAGCTTGCGAGCGATTTTCCCTCGCCACCGCGGTTAGCCAGGCGCTGCCCGACTTAACAATAATGATTCAGGACAGAGGATTTAATGATGACTATGCTTACCTCGCCCGCCATGACCCCTGCAAAAAATGAACAAATATCGCAACAAACGCATGAAAGAAGAAAGCTGCTCACCGTGTTGGGCTCCGGTCTTTCCGGCACAACGATTGAGTTCTATGACTTTTTTATCTACGGCACCGCCGCCGCGCTGGTGTTTCCGTCGCTGTTTTTTCCTAACCTCTCGCCGCTGATGGCGCTGCTGGTGTCCTTCCTGACGCTGTCGATTACCTTCGTCAGCCGGCCCATCGGGGCCATCGTATTTGGCCACTATGGCGATAAGATCGGCCGCAAAAAATCGCTGGTTCTGTCGCTGATGATTATGGGTATTTCGACTTTTTTCATAGGCTTAATCCCCAGCTACGACACCATAGGCAACGCCGCGCCGCTGATACTTATCTTTTTGCGCCTCTGCCAGGGCTTTGCCATCGGCGGCGAATGGGGTGGGGCGACGACGCTGATCACCGAGTATGCGCCGCGCCATCGCCGGGGCTTTTTCGGCACTTTTGTTCAGTTGGGCAACGTGCTTGGCCTGTTTATCGCCACCGGCGTTTTTGCGCTGGTGGTGATGCTGCCGGAGGATGACCTGATGTCCTGGGGCTGGCGCGTGCCTTTCCTGTTAAGCATCGCGCTGCTGTTTGTCGGGATGTTTATCCGCTCAAGGATCGAAGAGACGCCGGTGTTCCAGGAGAATCAGAAACAGCAGCAGAACGCGCCGAAAGCGGCGGAGCAGAAGTTTCCCATTCTCACCGTACTCAAGCATCACCGTAAAGCGGTGTTCCTGGCGATGGGCATGCGCATGGGGGAGATTGTTCTGGGCTGGCTGACGGTGGCGTTCTTTATGTCCTATGTGACAAGGGAACTCAACTTCACTCGCGAAACGGCGCTGAACGGGCTGCTGCTGGCCAGCTTTGTCGGCATTTTTACCTTTCCGTTCTTCGGCTGGCTTTCCGATAAAATTGGCCGCCGACCGGTCTATCTGGCCGGCGCCGCCATCACGCTGATCTTTGCTTTCCCGCTATTCTGGATGATCGATTCCGGCTCGGTGAAGATGTTTATGTTCGCCACCACCTTCTGCTATTCCGTGGGGCTGGGGATGATGTTCAGCGTTCAGCCGGCCTTCTTTTCGGAGCTTTTTGATACCAGCGTGCGCTATACCGGCGTCTCGCTCGGCTTTCAGCTGGCGAACATCGTCGGCGGCCTAACGCCGATGATTGGTACCTTGCTGCTGGTGTGGTCCGGCGGCGCATCGTGGCCCATCTCGCTGTTTCTCGCCTGCATGGCACTGATTACCATCCTGTGCGTCTGCGTGACGCGGGAAAGCTATAACGATGAGCTTAATGAGGTGAAGAAGTAGCCGGGGAGGGTTGCCCCGCCATGACCGGCGGGGCGGGCGTATCAGAACAGATTAAATTTATATTCGATAATCACTTCCGAAGAGAGCGAGTTGGCCCGGCTGTAATGGCCGTCGGTAAGCACCGGCGTTTTGCCATTCATCTTATAGGACCAGCCCGGCCCGAACATCGCCCAGACGGTGAGATTTTTCAGTCTTGGGTGCGTCGGCACCCAGCGGCTGAAGGCGTTAATTTCCCCGGTACGGACGTGGTTGCCGCGGTAGTTAAACTGGGCGATGTTGCCGGCGAGACCGATCGCCAGCTCCGGCGTCAGGTTATAGTCCGACATATTAGAGAGAACTAGCTCACCGTCGCGCATATAGTCGTTGCCGGCATAGGCCATTGAGATAAAGGTCCCGCGCGAGTTTTTACTCATATGGCGCGGGTAGAAGCCCACTTCATTGGCCTTGTTCGCATCGGTATAGCCCACACCCCACTTGGTGCTCCACTTGTCCGCCTGCCACTTCACATCCATGGCGATGTGCCAGGCATCATCGTCAAAGTCACGCTTATTCGCCGGCATCGCTTTATACTCGTCCAGCGCGTGAGTGGCGTAGACCTGAGTACCGATGTTTAGCGCTTTTATCGGCTTAATATTGGTAAACAGAATATGGCGGCGCAGATAGTTATCGCTTTCACCATAGCCGTACTGCATGTTGAGGTGCTCGCTTTGCCACAGAATATCGCCGCTGGCGATATGGTTAATGTACTGTCCGCTGTTGGTCTGGAAGCGTTTCTTATCCGGCGAGTTACGATCCATCGCGCTTTCGATGTACGCGCCGCGCAGCGTGAAGGGGCCGTAGTTCACCGCGCCGGTCCAGCCCAGGTAGGTGGTCGGGGAGAGGCGGGTGGAGTTGGAGATGACGCCAAAGTTTTTCATTGTCTGCCAGCCCCAGCGGGCGTTCATATGAGTGTCCGCCAGGCGATACTGTAGCTTGACGTTGCGTTGACCAAATTTGGAAAAGCCTTCAGCGTTGCTCTTTTTATTCCCGCTGCCGTTGTTATACAGCACGCCGCGGGAGTTAAAGTAATCGCTGGCGCCGAGCTTTACCGCTCCGTAGTAAGTGGCATCAAAGCCAATAATATCGGCAAAATAGCCGGACTGATAATCGACGGCGACGCCCTGACCCCAGGCATTATGGACTTTCTTTGGCTCGGTCTCTTCTTCCTTAAGATATTTCCAGTAGTTTTTAAACGATAAATTCATATGGGACTGGCTGAATAACGGATCGTCGAGCACGGTATCGATATAATCGTGCTCCTTCAGGCTGTTAGTGGTCGAAGCTGACCAGGCGCTGGCGGGAATAGCCAGCAGCATAATGGCGACTGTTGTAGTATTGATTTTCATAATAAACCCCAGAGTAGGGACGCAGCGATCCAGGCGAGGTGTTTTCGCCTGAAGTCTGCCGTAATAAATAATTAAGCGTGGGTATTATTTTTTATCGAGAGCCTGTTTTCCGGCTTCAACATATTTCATGGTGCCAATTTCTGGAACGGTATATTTGCCGTCTTTATAAATAATTTTAACCACCGCGGCATTGGCAAGCGGCTTGTTTTTCGCGTTATCGTCGGTTAAATCGGAAATCATAATCTGCATTGCGGTACCGGATGAAATTGCCAGCACGTTTTTATCGCCCCGGGCCTGCGCGTTTTCAATGATAGTATGCAGCGCTGCCTGGGTACGGGTTTTTACCTGCTGATAGTTTTCCGCCATACCCTTTGGGTCGGCCGCTGCCAGCGCGTTCTGGTTGGTATCGACGGCCAGGGTGCCCGCTTTCATTTGGCTGAACAGCGCAGCGCCGTCTTTAAGCCCCAGCTGTCTGGCACCGGCGTCGGCCATATCTTTGTTATAGCCGCCTTCGAAACCGCCGAAGAAGGCTTCCCGCAGGGCGCTGAGCTCAGTAAGTTTGTAATCACTTACTCCGGCTTGCTTAAGGATCACCTGCATGGTTTCACGCTGACGTCCGGCATCGCTGGAATAGAAGCTATCAAAAGGAATACCTTTAAGCCCCTCGCCGAGATAACGAGCGACGCGAATGCCGTCTTCGGTAAGCGGTGAGTCCGCCCAACCCTGCACGCGGTCAAACGTATTCAGCAGCGTTTTGCCATGGCGGGCGAAATAGATATTCACGCCGTCATCGTTTTTAACTTCCGCCGCAGAGCAGGTTGCCGCACCTGCCGCCATCATTAATGCTATTAGCCACTTCTTCATATAACGCTCCACCTGAATGGTCTTTTTATAAGCAAAAAAAAACCTACGTCAGATATTCGATGCGAAGCATAAATAAGATTATGTTCGCTCGAACGTCTATAACGTAGGTTTCGCCTGTTCTAAACAGTAACAATCCAACAAGGGCGACGTTAGCACTAATTATGAGAAAAGACATCCTCTATTTATTATGGATGTCAATAAATGTGATCGTCTTCATGGAGGTAATTTTTTCGATTGAGTTGTATCTTAAGTTTAATTTTCAGATTAATTGACGGTTTTCGGCTTAAATAATTTTAGGGGATTGATCTCCGTCACAGAATAATGACGTCCGGGCTGGACTCTTTTACGCTCTGGCGTTATTTTCGCAGCACTCTGGGATTGTTACTGACCACAGGCAAAACCTAAGACCCCTGTCCGCCAATTTGGCGTGCGGCAGGAGTCTTAGGTTTTTTTTTGCGCCTAAGAAATACCTCTGCTACCCAACAAGGAGTGATGATGAGAACGAAAATCCTGACTGCCGCCATTCTGGCGTTATCTGCCGCTGGCGTACAGGCTGCTGAAAAACCGCTGAAAATACTGCTGGTTAACGATGATGGCTGCCAGTCTGTGGGGACCACTTCGCTGCAGGAAAAACTGGCGGCCAAAGGGTATGACGTCTGGATGGTGGCGCCGGCAACGAATCAGAGCGGTATCGGGTCGGCAATTACTTTTAAGACGGGTAAAGTTTTTGATGTCAAAAAAGCCGCTGACAAACGCTACTGCTTCCCTGGAACTCCTGCCGATGCGCTGGATTTTGGCCTGTGGGGCGTGCTGAAAGAAGCGCCGCCGGATCTGGTGATTTCGGGCGTCAACGATGGTCCCAATACCGGTATGGCGCAGGTTAACTCCGGCACCGTGAGCGCCGCGGCCCGCGCCGTACGCTACGGTTTCCCGGCGATTGCCGCCAGCATTGGCTACCGCTTCACGGAAGAAGAGATGAAGAACAAATGGCCGAGCACGCATAAGTACTGGCCTGATTCGGTGGATTATGTCGTCTCGCTGGTGGATAAACTTAACGCTGCGCATAAACCGGGAAGCCCGATTATGCCGCAGGGGGCCGGGTTGAGCATTAACTATCCGCCGCTGCCGTCGGCTGAAATTAAGGGCGTTCATTATATTGAGAATGAACAATTCCCTGTGCCGCAGATTGGTTATGAACTTCTGGCGGACGGTACCGCCAAACAGACGATGAATCCGGAGGCGATGAAACCGGCGGAAGGGGATAATGACTCGGGCTGGCTCAACAAAGGATATATTACTTACACCCTGTTTGATGGTTCATGGAACGCGCCGCACTACCAGGCGCAGTTTGAGGCGCTGCTCGGTAAATGATGCTGTAGCGATAGTAAAGAAGAAGGCGCGGGTTCCGCGCCTTCTTTATATGAACCGATGATGAAGCTATTCGTCGAAGAACCAGTAGCCCTGGTTAATCAGGCGGGTCAGATCGGCAATAAAAGCCGGATTGCGCAGCGCGGCCTCGCCTAGCTCCTCTTTACCCAGCAGGGTATAGCGGCACAGCGCGTCCAGAGCTGCGGGATCGGTTGGCTCCAGCTGTTCGCTATTCACAAAGAAGCTGTCGCCGATGTGCAGTACACGCAGGCCGCTCAGGCGAGTCAGCATTTCACCGCCCGCCAGCGCGTCGACAATCTCCTCTTCTTCAAAAGGCGGTTCAGCGGGCGCAATATCCAGCTCGTGGCGCGGCGTGGTAGCAAAACGCCCAAACCAGCGGCGGAAATCTTCCGGCTGGCTAATCATCTCGATCATCATGCCGCGCAGGCGTTCCAGTTCATACTCTTCTACCCGTCCCGGATGTTCGCGGCAGGTCAAATCCGGATCGCTGTAGTGCTCGCCGCCGAGATCGTTTTCCAGCGCATAATCGGCAAAGCTGCTGATCAAATCGCGGCCGTTTGGCCCACGGAAGCCGACGGAGTAGTTCAGCGCCGTTTCGTGAGTGATTCCGTCGTGCGGGAATCCGGGCGGAATGTACAGAATATCGCCTGGTTGCAGATCTTCATCAATGATCGGCGGGAACGGGTCAACGTGCAGCAGCGCCGGATGCGGGCAGAACTGACGCATCGGTAGCTTATCGCCCACGCGCCAGCGGCGGCTGCCCATGCCCTGAATAATAAAGACGTCGTACTGGTCGATATGCGGGCCCACGCCGCCGCCCGGTACGGAAAAGGAGATCATCAGATCGTCTAAACGCCAGTCCGGCAGCACGCGGAAGGGGCGCACCAGTTCAGCGGCGGGCATATGCCAGTGGTTTACCGCCTGAGCCAGTAGCGACCAGCCGGTTTCGCCCAGGCCATCAAAATGTTCAAACGGCCCGTTGCTGGCCTGCCATTGACCGTTCTTGAGGCTCACCAGTCGACTATCGACTTCCGGTTCCATGGCCAGCCCGGCCAGCTCATCCGGCGTAATCGGATCGACGAAATTCGCGAAAGCCTTCTTTAATACGACCGGCTGCTTTTGCCAGTACTTTTCTAAAAACTCGGGCCAGTTAATGTTGAGTTGATAAGCCATAGGTTCATACCAATAAGAAGAAACGGGCCTGATTATAGAAATATGCACCCTCAAGCCGCTTTGTCATGGGTCAAGGCTGGTGCTTAATTCATCATCTGAAGTCACGACGCGGTAAGAGAGGGGAAAACGTAAAGCGGATAACGTTGATTTTCGCAAAATGTCACTTTTGCCTGAATTCGCTGCAGCCCGCGTGGCGTCTGGCTTTTTCCCATTTTTTCTGGCGTGGATGGGGCTTGAGAAGTTTAAATTATGAGCGTTTGATAAGTTTTTTGTATTTTAAGGGTTGCTATATCCCGGCAGCTCCCTATAATGCGCTCCCACTGACACGGCAGATGTGAATCACTTCACAAACAACCGGGTCGGTTGAAGAGAAAAAATCCTGAAATAACGGGTTGACTCTGAAAGAGGAAAGCGTAATATACGCCACCTCGCAACGGTGAGCGAAAGCCGCGTTGCACT
>OJXA01000155.1_pt1 | contig 25603 bp, 26 predicted proteins | sample 1600581 | NCBI WGS metagenome assembly OJXA01 (sample SAMN04436615, study PRJEB24849) | human gut metagenome | biome: human gut; feature: NICU; material: stool | host: Homo sapiens | place: USA: Saint Louis, MO | collected 2009-12-13 | reverse complement strand
CTGCGCCATCTGCGGATCTCGCCATAGCTATCTTGATGAAGTGGTGCTCGACGACCATTCGCCAGACGCACTTCCCGGTTCAGGCGTTGGCTTAAGTCTTTATCAAACGGCTGACCGTTGAGCCAGGTGGAGTTGGCGTTTTTCACCACGCCGGTATACGGCGAAATGGAGCCGGGGATCCCCATCCCGACCGTGCCCGTCTCGCCCGTTGCCTGCTCTGCCATATCGACCAGGCGGGCAATCGTCTCTATGGTCTGGTGATAATCATCGCGCGGCGTAGGCAGACGGTGGCGAAACAGTTGCTCCCCCTGCTCGCTCAGCGCAATAACTTCTGTTTTGGTGCCGCCCAAATCAATCCCAATACGCACAAGACACTCCTCATTATTTTGATTATCAACAGAGTAGAAGCCCGCTTCCCGATTAGCAATGCAAGCGATGCGACAATTCGTTATCATGCCCGCTGATTTAACGACAAGGCCGTGGAAATTATCATGCTGTGGTTCAAAAATTTGATGGTTTACCGTCTCAGCCGCGACGTTTCGCTGCGTGCAGAAGAGATGGAAAAACAGTTAGCCGCTTACTCCTTTACCCCTTGCGGTAGCCAGGATATGGCAAAAACCGGCTGGGTTCCGCCAATGGGTTCTCAAAGCGATGCGCTGACCCACGCCAGCAGCACGGGGCAAATCATCGTTTGCGCCCGTAAAGAAGAGAAGATCCTGCCGACGCCCGTGGTTAAGCAGGCGCTCGAAGCGAAAATCTTCAAGCTGGAAGCTGAACAGGGCCGTAAGCTTAAAAAAACCGAAAAAGATTCGCTGAAGGATGAAGTGCTGCACTCGCTGCTGCCGCGCGCTTTTAGCCGCTTTAGCCAGACCATGATGTGGATCGACACTGTTAACGGGCTGATCATGGTGGACTGCGCCAGCGCCAAAAAAGCGGAAGATACGCTGGCGCTGCTGCGTAAGAGCCTTGGCTCATTACCGGTGGTACCGCTGGCGCTGGAAACGCCGATTGAGCTGACCCTGACCGAGTGGGTGCGCAGCGGGACTGCCGCGCAGGGCTTCCAGATCCTTGATGAAGCAGAGCTGAAAGCGTTGCTGGAAGATGGCGGCGTGATCCGCGCGAAGAAACAGGATCTGGTGAGCGACGAAATCGCCGTGCACATTGAAGCGGGCAAAGTGGTGACCAAACTGGCACTCGACTGGCAGCAGCGCATTCAGTTTGTGATGTGTGATGACGGCTCCGTGAAGCGCCTGAAATTCTGCGATGAACTGCGCGATCAGAACGAAGATATCGACCGCGAAGATTATGCTCAGCGCTTTGACGCAGACTTTATCCTGATGACCGGCGAGCTGGCGGCGCTGATTCAGAACCTGGTGGAAGGTCTCGGCGGCGAAGCGCAGCGCTGACAGGCAAAACGCAGGCCGGGTAAGCGAATGCGCCACCCGGCATGCTTTTATTTCAGATAGCGGCACAGATAAGAGGTTGGCTCTGCAACCTGTAAATGGAACTCGCTGTGGCCCGGCACGTTGAAGACCTGCCCGGCACTATAGACTTTCCACTCCGTTTCACCCGGCAGCAGGACGTTCAGCGCGCCGCTGACCACCGTCATCTCTTCCGCTTCTGCGGTGCCAAAGGTATATTCCCCTTCCGCCATTACGCCGACACTGGCGCGGCCAGTGCTGCTGCTGGTAAAACCAATGGATTTCACTTTACCGGAAAAGTATTCGTTACTTTGAAGCATGAACTGGCCCTTATATTTATTGAGAAAAATCCACTATAGGGGCCATGCTCATGACCTGTCACGCAAAATCATTACACCAGTAATTCTGACGCCAGGCGCGCCATCAGGACGTTAGAGAGCAGCACCGGAACATCCAGCGCCTTTTGCAGTAAATCACGATGCCGCTGATGGAAGCCCAGGCAGTCGAGCATCAGGACATCCGCCCCTCTGTCGATCAACTCCTGCCCGGCCGCAATCAGCTTCGCTTCGCTGTCCCAGAACGGGTTTGCCAGCGCGTACAGCGGGGTGTGCTCCAGCGCGGCCCACTTCACCGTCTGGTTATCCAGCAGTTCCTCAACGGGAACGATGACCCCAACCTGATGACCATCAACAATTGAGGCCACCAGCGGGGGGATAATCCGCATCGGTTCGAGCAGAATGGCATTACGCGCGCTGAGTCCTTTAACGGGTGCCGTGCTCATCAGCAAAATGACGTCATAGTCCTGATTGTCGAGCACTTCGATCACGCCCTGTAGCGCGCGTTCGATTTTCTGGCGCGACACATACGCCAGTTTACCGTCACTGAGTAACGTTGCCAGGGGATCTTCCCCCTCTCCGACCGCGTAGTCTTCCATGACCTCTTCCCGACTCAGCTTCCCTAACAGACTAAGATGCGTAATTTGTTGTTCAGAGACATGCTCGGTTAAGAGCGGTAATACTTCGCTTACAGGCACCACACCAATCGTGAGGATCGCCAACGTCGCCTTCATTTTGATCGCCTTCCGTTACTACCACAACTGCCACACAGGTACAGGCTCACTACGCTGCACTGTTCATTTTTTCAGCAAAACAGCACCAAGGGTAGCAGGGGATCTCTACACCGTAATGTAAAGATCGACTGGCCTTTCCGAATCCACCTGTAATAACTAAATATTAACTGCTGCTTAACATCAGCGATATGTTAAAAGTGTGATTCAGGCACGGTTGTAACGAATTCGGATTCCTGTCAGGACTTCTCAGGATCCTCATAGCGCCGTTTCGCATCCAGCGCTTCCTGTTCGGTTTCATGTTCGCTGATCAGCGAATCAGGTTTAGGGTGATCGGCACGCAGCTGGTACCAGGTTACGGTCTGATCGCCGTTACCTTTTTCAACGGTAACGATGCGGGCTTCACGTGGATAGGGAGGTCTGGTTGGCATAGCTCATCCTTTTTTTATGTCTGAGCTATGAGTATAGACGGCTGTTAGCTGGCGCAAGCCAAACGCAGGGCGGTAATAATCTGAATCGCAACTTTCTCGGGTGACGCTGACGCATCCACAACGTGGTGTGCCGCCTCGCGGTACAGTGCATCGCGTTCGGCGAGGACGTCGCTGACCTCTTCACTCAGCGGTTTCGCGGTCAGCGCCGGGCGCTGCCCCTCTTCCGGAAACGCCTCCAGCCGCCCCACCAGCGTAGAGACCGGGGCACAGAGGTAGATCACGACACCCTTTTCGCGCATAAACTGGCGGTTATACGACGCCAGGATAATGCCCCCACCGGTCGCAATCACAGTTGACGGCGCGGTCACCGCTTCCAGCGTGGCCGTTTCACGCGCACGAAAGCTCTCCCAACCCTCATCTTCAACGATATCGGCGATGGTCTTACCGGCATTCTCCTGGAGCCAGTGGTCAGTATCGACAAACTGACTCTGGCACAAACGCGCCAGCTCCAGACCAACGGTGGTTTTCCCACAGCCGCGAGGGCCAACTAAAAAGATGGGTGGGTTCATAACCAGGTGTTCCCCTTGCTGCCGGATAACTGAAGGCTGTAAAGAAATGATTGCAGTAGATGTTGCGCTAACTTTACTGCAAAGCGGTACGGAATGACAAGCCTGTGGAAGCCACACTGTACCACAAAACCGCCCGGAGGTGGGCTACGCCGGGCGGCGCTTCACTTCCAGCAGCCATTTATCCACAATACAGCATCACCTTTTGATGACCTTCACTAATGAGAGTGTCGATCAGTTCTTCATAGCCCATGACACTTCCTTTTCGCTGAAACAGTCACTAAGAGTAATTATGACGTGCGGCACAATCTGCTGAAAACAACCCTGCAACTGTCACATGGGTGATTTTCCCTTGCTGTTATCATGTACAGACTGATAATAATCAGGCATATAGCCACATAATTAAATTACCGGATGGCCGTTTCGCGGTGATCCGATTTTATGGCGTATGGCAACTTTCCGGAAGTGTACCACGGTCAGGGAATAAGCAAAGCGCCAAAATCCGCTGCCGCGCGCCGGGTCACGGGGGAATGCGAAAACACAACATATTGACTATAATGCTGCTGATAAAGTGGCACATGTTGTGTTTCCTCGCCGCTGCGCACCGGTGGAGCTGAAGAAGATCCGGAACCACCGGTTTTCGGATCTGACCGGAAAAAGAGAGAATTGAGTATAGGTCTGGCATATCCATATGCCGGACATCTGCACATATAAGGCATACGCATATACATTCCATCCGCATATGTGTACCGTATACATCCGCTAGGCACCGGCCTGTACCTGCAACAGGTATAAAAGTCGGGCGGCCAGGAGAAAAACCATGAGAACCGTATCGATATTTAAAAACGGCAATAACCGCGCCATCCGTCTGCCCCGCGATCTGGATTTTGAAGGGGTGAGCGAGCTGGAGAGCGTCCGGGAGGGGGACCGCATCATCCTGCGTCCCGTCCGGCCGACCTGGGGCTCATTCGCCCTGATGGGTAAAGCCGGGCCTGAGTTTATGGCGGAGCGTGAAGGCGTAATCAGCGATAACGGGCGGGATGAACAGTGAACAGAACGTATATGCTCGACACCCGACTCTGCGCGTTCATCATGCGCGAGCAGCCGGAAGCCGTGCTCGGGCGACTGGAGCAGGCGGTGCTGCGTGGCCACCATATTGTGATTTCAGCCGTCACCTGGGCAGAACTGTCACAGGCCGCAAGGGCGTCAGGCCCCGCCACGCAGGCCCTGGCTGATGCGTTCTGTGCCAGTCTCGATACCGTGCTTCCCTGGGACCGGGCGGCAGCGGACGCCACCACGGATATTAAGGTCGCGCTGCGCCAGGCCGGGACGCCGATCGGCCCCAACGACACGGCGATAGCCGGGCACGCCATTGCCGCCGGCGCTGTGCTGGTGACCAGGAACGGGGGAGAGTTTGAGCGGGTCCCGGGTCTGGTGCTGGAAGACTGGTCCGGTTAGCTGCAGTCAGGCTGATTCATGAGATATCCGAGTAAAGTCGGACGCGGACGATTTTATAATCACACCAAGGGTGAAGTAGCTAGATATAGGTTTCAGACAATATCCGGGGGTAGCTCCCCCGGATATATTAATTTACCAGCTTTAAGGTCTTCAGCCCAAATGAGGTGTATGAATGGAAATATGATGAGCATGAGGCTCTTCACATTTTAAAAGCACCGCATAGACTTTTTTCAATTCTTCCGTATTTTCATGAAGAAAAGCTCTCAGATTTTCTTCCGAGTCCAGTAGTTCGAGACACTGGGGATGTGTCATATTGGTTAACTCTGGGTGATGATGAGATAATCGTTTGCCTGGAAGATAACCTGAGGTGACATGATGTAATGTCGCCGCTTTAATGTCCGATTTCTTCGCCACGGAAAGAAGATGCTGCGCCAGTTGAGGAGCAAGCAATCTGTGCCAGAAACGTCTGACACTGATCCTGGATGCGACAGGAAAATATAATCTTAATGCGGCTAACGGCTGGGCTGCATCTTTACTCATTTAGAACTCTCCATTGTGACTTTTTTGTCATTTTTCTGGTTTTTTTGTATTTGGTTTTCGTTAAGGGGTAAAGTGGAATACTTCTTCCTGCGAGCAGAGGAAATTTCAGAAATACGCAGGTCTGACGGGATAAGCGTGCGGTATTTGCGACTTTTTGCATGACCGATTCGCTGGGCATGATAAATTCCGGTATGGCCTGAAAAAAGATATGCCGTAAAGCAACCGAGAGCAGAAAATACCGCCATTTCGGTACCGAACAACTCCATTGCCATAAAGGTTGTTGCAAGAGGTGTATTCGCAGCACCGGCAAAAACAGCCACAAACCCTATTCCGGCCATAAACGCAAATGGCATGTGCAGAAGAGGAGCCAGCGCATTCCCCAGAGTGGCGCCTATGTAAAACAGAGGAGTGACTTCTCCACCTTTAAAGCCTGTCGCCAGTGAAACGATGGTAAAGCTCATTTTCCCCATGAAGTCCAGAGGGAATACCGGTTCTTTAAAGGAGCGGATAATTTCCGGAATACCAAGGCCAATATAACGATCTGTACCGATAAACCAGACGGCGACCGCGATCAGTATCCCTCCACAAAAAGGGCGCAAAGGAGCATACTTAATACAGCGTTTAACGATCCCACTGACTTTTCCAGTTGCAACAGAGAATACCATGCCTGCCACGCCGAATACGGCTCCCGCGGCCACAACGGAGAGGAAACTCCACATAGTGAATGGAGGAATAATACCGATACTGTAATGGGTATGATGTACACCCCATGCCAGACATACCTGATCGGCAAGCACCGCTGCAACCAGACAGGGAAACAGTGCGTCGTAACGTATTCGCCCAATTGCCAGGACTTCCATTCCAAAAACAGCACCTGCCATCGGAGTACCGAATACGGACGCAAATCCCGCGCTCATACCAGCCATCAGCAGGATACGGCGGGTGTCTTTCTTCACTTTAAATATGTGTGTCAGTTGATCGGCCAGAGCCCCCCCCATCTGAACCGCTGTTCCTTCACGTCCTACCGACGCACCGAACAGATGCGATATGAGAGTTCCCCCCAGAACCAGAGGTACCATTCTTATCGGAACCACCTTTCTTGGATCGTGTATTTCATCGATAATCAGATTATTGCCGGCATTGACAGGCTCGCCATACCAGCTGTAAACCAGTCCGACCAGGAGACCAGCAAGTGGCAGCAGCCATATCATCCAGGAATGGGATTCCCGCCATGTCGTGGCATTATCGAGCGAAAGGAGAAACATCGCGGATGCGGTACCAGCCAGCAATGCGATAAGACTCGCGGTAACTAACCATGTTCCTACGTAGGAAAATACTTCAATTTGATCGTAATGTTTTAGTCGTTTCATTGGTCCTGGCTCGTGAGTTTCAGGGCTGACCAATGAGGATATGCAGATAATAGCCTACAGTACCGACAAAGGTCAGTATTCTGTAGGCGTCATTAACTGTAGGAAAAAACAGTGGTTATAAGGAGGAACGCCATCTCCGCCGCGCACTATACCTGTTCTGCCTGCCTTTGGCTATAGTTTTCCCAGCATCACTTTTGGAACTGGCCTTCCTTATAGTCGAAGACCAGTAACTATTACTGGGAGGTTGCGCTGCTGAAATATTATTCAGGATTAACTGGTCGCTAAAAGCGAATTAAAGAAGCTGTCTGAGAGAATTATATTTACTGCCACCCTCTGTTATCCTATATTTTAAATAATTTCAGGCTGATTAATTTAAAGAAGTTAAATATATTCTGACCTTTATGTTTCCATAAACGGCAGAGTAGTTCATTAGACACCATTCCGGTTAAAACAGCACCTATCATATCGAGAGGAAAATGTACGCCAAGATAAATACGTGACCAGGCAACCAGAATACTGATACCCAAAACCACCAGGCCAGTACGTACAGCCTTTGCGCTTATTAACGCGAGCGCAAAACACACAAATATAGTCATATGATCACTCGGAAATGAATAATCTGCTGTATGGGAAAACCAGACATATCCGATAGGAATCATGAAGGGCCTCGGATGCGGCCAGAGGGTACCAATAATAAGGCTTAATAGCACTCCAGTAATCATTGTCGCTGTTGAACGGAGCGCCAGAATTTTTCCTTTTTCTTCACTGACAAACCATAAAAGTAAAATAATAATCGGTATGACATAAATAAGAGTATTGGCGAAAAAGCAAGCGATCTTCAGGGCTGCATCAGGTGCTCCTGGCTTAGCGTTGATTGCAAGAAAAATGCTTCGGTTCAGGTTTTCAATTTCTTTAAACATAAATATTTTGTAGCCCAAAAAAGAAACATTATATTGCCTGACCCTTAAGATTAACTTAAGGGTAATCCGATATATCTGATAGCTATAAGCTGCCGTGCTCGGTGGACTATCGTAGACACACCTGGCGGTACAGAATGTACGAGCGTATTCGAAGTTGAGGGCCAGCGATAGATATTGCTTTCTTGCCAAGAGCCATATAGACTTATTTTACAAGGTGATGGTGTTCCACCTTTCCCAACCGCCGGTTTTTTTAACCGGATGATGACGCCTGATATACAGTTAAACCAGTCTTTTTACAGGCATGTATGTCAGGTATCGCTATGAAAAATAAAGCCACATTATCGCTTACCTCAGAAGCTATCTCTTCTCTACGAGAGAATCCTATTTATGTCTTTGGCCATCGCAATCCTGACAGCGATGCTATCTGCAGCGCTCTGGTTGTGGCTGACTGGCTCAATTACACCGGACGTCCTGCAAAGCCCTGGAGGCTGGGGGATATCACCCCGGAAACCCAATATATCCTCAACTCTGCGGGTGTTTCACAACCCGATTTGCTCACCGCAGACCTGACTGATAAAACCGTATGGCTGGTTGATTTTACGGATCTGGAACAGGGACCATCTTCTCTGATGGACAGCAATGTCATCGGCATTATTGACCATCATCGCATTGGCACCCTCATTACCCGCAATCCACCGGATGTCTGGGTGCGGTCGGTCGGATGTTGTGGAACCGTGATTCTCTCGATCCTGATGCATGAAAGTCCGATGCCGCTTACAGCCACACAAGCAGTATTGCTTATGGGGGCGATTCTCAGTGATACCGTTGCGCTAACTGGACCCACAACCACCTCCCAGGATCAGGACGCAGTGGATATTTTGCGGGAAATCGCCGGTGTCGATTATGAGCAGTTTGTAGCCGGACTGCTCCATGCCAAAACAGATATTACCGGGCAATCTGCGTCAGTATTACTTCATCGTGACGCTAAACATTACCGGATCCACGATGTTCCCCTTTTGTTGTCACAAATTGAGGTACGCGACATCGATGATGTTACTCCCCAGTTGCCTGCGCTGCTGCAGGAAATGGATAAAACCTGTAAGGAGAGTGAACTGGAAATGGTGATCCTGATGGTGACGGACATTACGAGCCAAAACTCCGTTTTGCATTTTTCGGACTGTAGCCTGACTGGCTACCGCCAGGTGTCGCTGCCTGGCATGACAAGCCGGAAAAAGGACATCCTTCCCTGGCTGACTGACCGTTTCGCTTCGTATAAGAGGTGATTTATGCAAATTTACCGGCATGCCTTGTTACTTGTACAGAATGAAACAGACGGCCTGCTGTTGCTTGAGCAGGCAGAACGTCTGGCAAAAGAGATGGGTACCCGTATTACTGTCGGTCATCTCAGCGCTGACTACCGGGAACTCGATTACACCAGTGATTCATTGACCAAAGATCGCCAGTCCCGCGAAGTTATTGATGCAAAAGCAATGCTCAGCCATCTGGTGGAGTCCAGTAATATTGATATCAAAGTCAGGGCCATCGTCAGCATTCATCGTTTCAGGGACGTTGAAAACGTTGTCAAGCACGAAGATATCGATCTGGTCATGTTGGGGCATAAAAACCGCCTGTTCGGGGTTTTTTCCTCCTTCTCCTTCGAATTTATCAATCATCTTTCTGTTGATGTTCTGATTAAACATATTCCAGCCCCTTAAAAGAAGGTTAAATATATGAGCTTTGAAATTGAACGTATCGTCGCAAGAGAAATTCTGGATTCCCGTGGTAACCCGACCGTAGAGGTTGAAGTGACTTCTGTGGGAGGCGGTATGGCACGTGCCTCTGTTCCTTCCGGAGCCAGCACCGGATCCCGTGAAGCCATTGAGCATCGCGATGGCGACAAGACCCGTTTTGGTGGTAAAGGCGTACAGGATGCGGTCCGCTGCATCAATACTGAAATTAACGATGCCCTGCAGGGATACGACGTTCGTCGCCAGAAAGAGATTGATAGCTGCCTGATAGCCCTTGATGGTACCGATAACAAAGGTCGGCTGGGTGCCAATGCGATACTTGGCGTGTCACTTGCAGTATCCCGTCTCGCGGCACAGCTCTCCTCTACCCCTCTCTACCGCTATCTGGGCGGAGTGGGCGCGAATCTGCTGCCGGTTCCCTGTATGAATATCATTAACGGCGGGGTTCATGCCCGCTGGCAGGGCGCTGATTTTCAGGAATTTATGATTGCTCCATGGGGAGCGTCTTCTGTACGTGAAGCTATTCGCTGGGGCAGCGAGGTTTATCAGGCTCTGCGTCAGGTCCTGCTGGAAAAAGGGTTATCCACCGGAGTGGGCGATGAAGGTGGTTTTGCGCCAGCAGTTTCCTCAAACCGCCAGCCGCTGGAGTTCATCGTGGAGGCGATTGGCAAGGCGGGATACCGCCCGGGTGAAGATATCGTGATTTGTATGGATCCTGCCTCCAGCGAGTTCTATGCCGATGGAAAATATACCCTGCGTACCGAAAACGCCCAGCTCAGCCCCGAAGAAATGACTCGTTACTATGAGCAACTGGTCAAGGATTTTCCGATAGTCCTTATTGAGGATGGCCTGGCGGAAGATGACTGGGCTGGCTGGCAGATACTGCACCGAGCGCTCGGCGATAAAGTTGAACTGGTTGGTGATGATATCTTTGTGACCAACGTGAAATATATCCAGCGGGGTATTGATGAGAACCTGGCTAATGCTGCGTTAATCAAACTGAACCAGATAGGCACCCTGAGTGAAACCATCGAAGCCGTCCAGTTGTGTAAGGATAACAACTGGGGAACCTTTATTTCACACCGGAGCGGGGAAACCGCAGACAGCTTCATTGCGGATATGACCGTCGGCCTGCGAGCCGGTCATCTGAAAACAGGTGCACCCTGCCGCGGGGAGCGAATTGAGAAATACAATCAACTGATGCGTATCGAAGATGAATTAGGTGATGCCGCCATCTTTGCCGGTAAATCTGCCTTCAAAAAACACTGATTCTGTCACCCTTCCCGTATGCTCAGGTACGGGAAGGGCTAAGGGGGTTCTGTGAACGGGAAAATACTCATACTGTCAACAGCTACGGGCATCATGGCAACCTGTCTGGTTTTCCTCATTGCAGATGTCTTCTTCAACGTACTGCCGGATGATACCAGTGCCGTTGTTCTTGCTCTGTTCATCGGGAGTGGCTCCCATCTTCTGATACGCCATCTACTTGGCCTGGGGGCAGATAAATCCGGGTAATCAATTCAAACTACTGAACAGGCTCAGCCCTTTCAGGTCCAGTGGCATCGGGTGAAAGACAGGTCGTTGTTTATGTGCAAAATTATTTTACTCCGCCATGGAGAAAGTCAATGGAATCAGCAAAATCGTTTTACCGGATGGGAAGATGTACCGCTGACGATGAAAGGAGTGGTGGAAGCCCGGCGAGCAGCAAACCTGATAAAACAGTCCGGGATCATTATTGATAGTGCATGCACATCCGTTCTGAACCGGGCAATTCATTCGCTCTGGCTGATAATGGAAACACTGGATCAACTTTGGTTACCGGTAGACAAATCATGGCGGTTAAATGAACGCCATTATGGTGCGCTTCAGGGAATGAATAAAGATGACGCTGCTCGACAGATTGGTCAGAAAATCGTTTATCACTGGCGGAGGAGTTATCGTGGTGTTCCCCCTCCGTTGCCGGATGCACCTGCTTCACTTCATCGTGAGGCACGTTATCGTCATGTGCCTCTGACGGATTTGCCGGTAGGAGAAAGTCTGGAAATGACGCAGAGAAGGCTGTTGCCATACTGGCATAGCGTCATTGTCCCGCGTGTTGCCAGTGGCGAAACCATACTGCTGGTCAGCCATGCTAATGCACTGCGTGCGCTAACCATGTTTATTGAGAAGATTGATGAAAAAAAGGTTCCCGACCTGCATGTTCTGACGGGGCTCCCTGTACTGTATGAAATGAATGAAAAGCGGATCATCACCGCCCGTTATTCCCTCGAATAACGGGCTGATGGCGGCCTGATATCTGCGAGGTGGTATGTATAAATCATTATTCGCGGTGGTAATAGGTGGATCGATCGGCTGTGCGATCCGCTGGATACTGTCCATGCGGCTCAATGCTCTGTTCCCTAATCTTCCACCAGGCACCCTGGTGGTGAATCTGATGGGCGGATTTATCATCGGTATGGCACTGGCCTTCTTTGTCCGGCAGCCAAACCTTGATCCTGCATGGAAGTTTTTCCTCACTACTGGTTTATGTGGTGGTATGACCACTTTTTCCACCTTTTCTGCTGAGGTGGTGGCATTACTTCAGAATGGTAATTATGCATGGGCTGTCATTTCCGTACTGACGCACGTAACAGGCTCGCTTCTGATGACTGCCGCAGGTTTTTTTGTAATGACTCTGTTCTAAAAGAATACGCGCCATACACTTAACCAGCACCATGTCTCCGTCAGACATTCATTATATCGCCATAACGACACGCCTGACCTGCCAGCTCAGGTTTACCGGAGAAGGATTTATGGAGATTCCCCCTGAGAATAACGCAAAGGGACTTTGCGAAGCCGAGGTGCAGACCAGGCTTGCACAATATGGCTATAACGAAGTAAGTGAACAGCCTCCGGGCCAGCTACGTGCTGTCCTTAAACGTCTGTGGGGCCCCATCCCATGGATGCTCGAAATTGCGCTGGTACTCGAAGTGGCTCTGGGGAAGACGACTGAACCCGTCATCATTGCTGGATGGCTTGCTTTCAGTGCGATCCTTGGCGGCATTCAGGAACGACGCGCGCAGTCAGCACTTGACCTCCTGCGTAACCGACTGAGCGTCAATGCCAGTGTATGCCGTGATGGCACCTGGCACCGGGTACCGGCTCGCGAGCTTGTCCCCGGGGACGTTATCGCCTTAACCGCGGGGGATCTGGTTCCTGCCGACTGTATGATTGATGAGGGAACCGTGGATGTTGACCAGGCGGCCCTGACCGGGGAGTCAACTGCTGAGTCACACAGAAAGGGGGACACTCTCTATTCCGGATCGACGGTTACGCGTGGTAAGGCAACAGGAACTGTCACCGCCACAGGCGCCCGAAGCTACTTTGGACGTACTGCAGAGCTGGTAAGAAAAGCCAGCTCTGCCAGCCATCTTGAACAGCTTCTGTTCACCGTTGTGCGCTATCTTGTGACCATTGATGCAATGCTTGCGGTCATTCTGGCCATTGTTTCACTCTTGCGCGGTGAAGATTTGTTGCCCCTCGTTCCCTTCTTCCTTGTTCTCATTATTGCGACTGTCCCGGTGACAATGCCTGCAGCTTTTACGGTCGCCAATGCAGTGGAAGCACGGCGGCTTGCGAATCAGGGGGTACTTGTCACCGGCCTGTCGGCTGTTCAGGAAGCAGCAACCATGAATGTGCTGTGCATCGATAAGACCGGTACGCTGACCAGAAACCAGCAGTCAGTTGCCGGCATAACGGCTCTTCCGGGAGAGAGTGAGGACGAGGTTCTGGCCTGGGCCGCCGCGGCCTGCGACGAAACGACGCAGGGACCACTAGAGATGGCGATTTTTGATGCGCTACGACGCCGAGGGGGAATACTGCATGTCCGCGATCAATTTATCCCGTTTGATCCTGCCACAAAACGTTCCGAAGCTCGCGTACGTTCAGATCACGATGGACCATCCGTTCACGTTATTCTGGGTTCACCGATGGTCGTTGCCTCATTCGCTGAATACCCTCCTGAGTTCACCAGGATCGAGCATGTCATGGCGGCGTCCGGTGCCAGGATCCTGGCAGTCGCAACCGGCACAGAAGGTCATATCCGTATTCGCGGGTTGCTGGCATTCGCTGATGCGTTGCGTGAGGATGCAGAAACCCTTGTCAGGGATATCCGGTCACTGGGTATCAGGATAATCATGGTTACCGGTGATACGGTTGATACCGCCAGAGTTATCAGCCGCCAGGTAGGTCTCGGTGACCGGTTCGGCGATGCGGCCATGGATCTGCAGACACCACACCACTTTGATGCTTTTGCTAATTTCTATCCGGAAGACAAATTCCGTCTGGTACGGTCCCTGCAAGAAACGGGCTGTATTGTCGGCATGACAGGGGACGGTGTGAATGATGCGCCGGCACTGAAACAAGCCGAAGTAGGTATTACCGTACAGGCAGCGTCTGACGTGGCAAAAGCTGCTGCTCATGTGGTATTGACCCACCCCGGGTTAGACGGTGTTGCCGCTGTCGTATCGGGTGGTCGCCGTGTGTTTCGCCGCATGCTGACCTGGACAATAACGAAAATAGCCCGGACCGTTGAGCTGGCGGCACTTCTGACCATCGGTTCTATCGCGACAGGATTCTTCGTAACGCCGCTGATTATGATTTCCGTGATTGTGGTTCTCAATGATGTGGTAACAATCACGCTGGCGACAGACCGGGCATGGGTTTCTTCATTACCAGAACGATGGAACGTTGGTGAAATTGCCAGGCTGGGAGGGGTTCTTGCAGCAGGCTGGCTTCTTCTGGCATTCGTGATCCTTTGGTTCGTCCTTACCCGGTTGCAACTTCCCGTCCCGCAAATCCAGGCGCTGATGTTCGCCTATCTTATGTATACTGCCCAGATGACAATTTATCTCTCACGAACACCGGGTCGCTGCTGGTCACTCCGGCCGGGCAGGTTGGTCGTGTTGGCCACTGTGGGAAATATTGTTATTGCCACCATACTGGCGGCCGGTGGTTTCCTTATGACGCCGGTTTCACTGATACTGCTGGCCATCATGTTTGCTCTGGTTTTGCTCGCCACCCTTATGCTTGATCAGATTAAGATATGGCTCTTCACAAGATGATCTCTTAGGACTCACCGAACGCTGGACACATATTTTATCCTTTCTCCATAACCCGAACCGTTATCACCAGTCGAGTTATGGGGAGTATTCAGTGGCTTTCAGTTGAGTGTGCCGGAGGCGTGAAGACCTCCCGATAGAGGTCTTCACCATAGCTGGTATCCAGTGGTGCCCCTTCCGTAATGCGGAAGGTTCTTTTACCATCTTCACGCCTTTCTGCGCATAGATAAACCGTATCTTTCTGATAATCATGATAAAATTTGCAAGCGAACTCCGAAGTGTGTGTGACGAAAAACAGCTTCACGTGACATTCTGTCAGCGCAGTTACTATACCCCTGATAATGTCTGCGCCTTCCCGGCTGTTGGTGGCGGAAAATGATTCGTTGAACAGCACCAGATCATCCGGCTTCAGTTCACTGACAATATCCCGCATGCGTCTGAGTTCTTCATCAAGCTTTCCACTGACCATATGGCTGTCTTCTTCACATTTAAAATGGGTAAAAATTTGCCTACAGATATCGGTACTGAAACATTCTGCAGAAACAAACATTCCCGTCTGCATCATTATCTGGGCCAGGCCGATGCTGCGTAAGAACGTCGATTTTCCTCCCTGGTTAGCCCCGGTGATAATAAATGTGTTTTTACTATCTTCTTTCAGGGTATTGCTGATGATGGTATCCGAAGAGGTCAGCGCCAGACAGGTATCAAATAATGAATAAAAGACCAGATAGCGTTCCCTTTTATAGATCGGAACCGGAAAACACAGCGGGATATTCCGGTGGCTCAGTGCCTCAGAAAGATTCAGGCAGGCGATATAGAACCCCAGCTCGGCACGTAAGGCGCGAAAGAAACTGATCAGATGTGCTGTAGACTGGGCCATTGCGCTGGCAACCAGCACCAGTCCCTCATCCTGCAAATCACTGAGCGCTCTGAACCCGTTTTCATCCCGTGGAGCAATCTTTACCGTATAATGCTCCGGTTTGCGGGAAAAAAAACGACGGAACCAGTTTCCGTATTCCGGTGCTGGCTGTCGAAGCACGTAACCCTCTCCGCGATTGCCCGCCCCCAGTTTTGCGCTCAGCAATACCCCTTTTTTAAACGTCATCTGGCGGAGATGTTCCTCGATCACCTCAAGATATTCATCATTCAGCTCCTGCATAATCATGACAAACAGGCGTTCCATACCGGGTGAAGCGACATGAAGAAGGTTTTTTTCCGCAATCCCTCTGACCTTGCGTAAATTGTCCATCAGAAAACGGGTGAACGAAATGGATTGATGAAGAATGGCGGAAGGATACCGCCCGAAAATACCATAATGGAGCTTCTCCTTTTCCATTAACAGGCAATCCACCACAATTTTATAAAATTCCCTGAAAATTTCAGGGTTGTAGAGACAATCGCGCAGGATAGCTTGCCGATATTCAATATCCTGTACCTCTGTTAATGGTTGTGAACACGCTTTTCTCACCACCGAATACAGAAAATCATCTCCGCCGGAAAGCGCCTGAAAGAGGACATCCAGCTCAAGATCTTTACTCAGAAGGGTAAAGTGCGCAGGAAATGATTCATCCACGATAAAATCATCATGTTTATACATCAGGTATGCTTTCATCCGTTTAACCTCGCCTTTATTTTTTCGTAGGTCAGTCCATATTTCTGAACCAGGGTGACCGACCATGCCACACCATCAGCAGGTTTCCTGATAATTTTATAGGTCCGGGAAGCCTCATTCCCCACTTCCACCGTACTCATCATGCTGACGACTGACGTATTCAGTGCTGTCAGTTCATCTATGAACGTCACGCAGATACAAATGGCATCCAGCGAAATGACCTTTTCTATGACCCGGGTACCCAGAAAAATCGCATCGTGTGAGGTCGTGGAGGTGAATATCTCATTCATAATAATGAGACTGCGGGCAGTGGATTTATCCAGTATGGCTTTAATTCTCACCAGATCGTCATACAGTTTTCCTCGCAAATTATGAATGTTTTCACTTTTCTCAAAGTGAGTAAAAATGTTATCAACCAGATACAGAGTGGCCTGTTGAGCGGGAACGTATAGTCCCAGCAGGGCAAAATAGTGTAACTGGCCAACCATTCTTGCAAATGTGGTTTTCCCACCCTGATTAGGCCCGGAAATCACCAAAATTCGTTCTCTCCCGTGGAGATAAAAATCATTACTGATAACCGTGCCCTGCTTGCTAATCAGACTGTCCGCAAGCGCCAGGTCAAAAGCCGACGTTACCGTAATCTCTTTTTTTTCGCGATTAATCTCTGGAATGCAAAATGTTAATCCTGCCGCCTGAAACTGGCGGATATAATGGATGCTGGCAAGATAAAACTGAATCTCTCGCTCAAAGACCTTCAGCGTATGTTCCTGATAATCAGAGTGAGCTTCAATGAATGTATCAAGCCCTGCGAAAACAGCAGGGAAAAGTTTCGCTACACAGTCCAGAACTCTGGCTTCAAGGTTATTCATGATGCCATCATGACTCCTGAAGTCGACGTCAACCTGGACATCATGCTGCTTAAACCGGGAGAAAACGCGCAGGACTTCATGACTGTAATTTATCTCATCCGCGTAATGTCCCACGCTGATGGTGTCCCCTTTGATCCTCAGGCTGTAGCGGATATTTTCAAGCTGCTTTCTGATGGTCTGAGCAACGGTAGATAAATCAGTAAATCCGTTACTGTTGATATATTCAGACAGATAACTTCTGAAGTTCGTCATCCCGCAGGACGTGAATGAAAGGGTTTCCAGTCGCTCATGCAACACGGTCACGGCACGGCAGTACAGCAAAACACACTCCAGTTCCCATCGACGCTGCTGGTAATGATAGTAGCGGTTCTCCTTACGCGAACCAATCTCCCTTATTTTCTGCATTGTTGCTGAATATTCCACCAGGGCATTGTAGAGGTCGTCTTTAGCCACATCCTGAATAACTCCCTGACGGTAGTAAATATCGTCAGGGTATTCCAGTGTAGTATAAAAGAATGGAGAGATATCATACTCCTCCCGACCTTTGACAATCGCCGTCACAACTTGATCAAGGTTCAAATCAACAAAGTGTTCAGGCTGTCGGGTGTTTATTTTATGTTTTCTGCTTTCATCAAGCGTCGCGAACAATATGCTGATAAAATTCATAATCCCTCCGAAACGACTTTCCAGAGAATTCAGTTTAATAACGGAACCTCATGTATATGCCACCGACTGTCCTGCTATACTCATTTCCATGCAATGAATGGAGGTCATCATGGATTATGTCTTAATCGTATTCGCTCTCATGATTCTGGCCCTTATATGTGTATTTGCTTTCGCATTATGGTCACAACATCGTGTGGCGCGAAAAAAACATAAAAAGTAACTGATACCTTCAAAGCGTTATTTTCTGACCACCGTTACCGGGCAAAGGGCATGGTCAACGACCTGGCGGGTAACGGATCCGAGCAGCCAGCGAGAAAACAACGTTTTGCCGCGGTGCCCGACCACGATATGATCGATACCGTGCGCATCCGCATAACGAAGTATTTGTTCGGCTGGATGGCCCATTGCCACATGGAATTTGGTCTCTTTTTTCAGCTCCGGGTACTGCTTTTTCAAATTCCGCATCATCTGGTTAAAATACGATTGTGTCCGGCTAACAAAATCCTGCATCTCCAGCTCGCCACCAAACTCCGGCAGCTGGCAAACGGCAATAACGTACAATTCACTGTTATAATGACGGGCAAGTTCAGACGCAAAATTCATCGCCTCTTTTGCGGGTTCGGAGCCATCATAGGCAACCAGTATTCGGTTCATGATTCTTTCCTCTTCAACGTAACGGACTCTGAACATCACCGGTGGCGAACATTATTCCGCTTTCTTCATCCCTTCATCCGTCACACGCCGGGCGGTGTCGTTTTCCGGCAGTAAATGGCGTGGTAAGAAAAATGCATTCGCGATTAGCGTCGGGAGCACTGCGCTGCCGATCACTGCAGCGACCAGCGATGAGTACTGCGCCTCATTTATCAGGTGATGTGACAGGCCAAACAGCGCCGAAATCGTGCCGAAGGTCAACCCGGTGGACATCAGCAATGTGGTGTACATACTTTCCTGATGGGAAGACCCATACCAGTGGCACACAGGATAAACCCCGGCAAGTTTGGTGAGCATTTTGACCAGCAGCAGGATCATAAAAGCGCCAGGTGCGCCGGCCAGTGCCGGAAGAGAAACCAGCGAACCCGCCCGGATAAAATAGAACGGCGTCAGCAGGCCGAACGTCATCGTCCTGAGGCGACGTATCAGCACATGATCCTTACCGACGGTTCCCGCCAGCACCATCCCGATAAGATACGCCGGCAGTACCGCCTCACTGTCTGCCCAGGTGGCCAGTCCACCGAGGGCAAACAGACATAACATTAAAAACTTGGCTTCCAGTTCAGAAGGCCGATCGCCAAAGCGCTTGAAGAAACGGGGGGTAAGCCAAGGAAGGAGAAAAGCCGCCACCACCATGGCGCCGGTAAATGCGACGGTTCTGAGCGTAAAGGGGGCGAAAATTAGCCCCAGAGCAATAACGGTTGCCAGATCGGTGACAAAGCAGGCGGCAAGGACCGTTTTCCCATAGCCGGAGGTATTGATCCCAAGCTCCAGCATCACGGCATACACCACCGCGACCGATGTCGTGGACATGGCAATCCCGGCCAGCCAGCTGGCTTCGGGCATCCATCCCAGATACCATCTGGCCAGCGCCGCACAGAGGAAAAACGGCAGGAAAAAGCTGAGCAGACCAATAATCAGCGCCTGTTTCCACTGTTTTCTGAAAACGCCCGGGTCGAGCTCCGCTCCGGCAAGAAAAGTCAGCAGTATTGCGCCGGCGCCGGATAAAAACTGCACCCAGCTGGCATCTCCTGCCAGTATGCTGGCACCTAACAGGGCACCAATAATGAGCTGCGCAATTGTCCCCACCACAATTTCGGAGAGCGCTGTCGCGATACGCAGGTATATGGACAGGATAGTGGCGATTAAGGCGAGTCCTAACCACAGCGCGGCCTGAAACCAGATTAAAGTCATATAAACTCCCGAAAATTATCGGTGTTTTTCTGACGTGGCAGGTAATGAGAAGGGCTTAAATAAGAAAATAGCATACTGGCTCCTACACAATGTCACGCATCATCCGCAGTGGAATGAGCAGTCAGCGCGTGTAGGCATCATCAGCCATTAGGCGGTTAAAAGGAGGAATGCCATCTCCTTTGAAAAAAGTAGCAACTAAGACGAAGACTTTCCAGCATCAGAATGAAATTATTGGTGTAACAGGAGGAAATTTTTTTATCTGTATGCTTTGCCCATCCACCTTATTTTTAGACGAGATCGGAGTAACCCCTGCTCTTATAGGGGATAAGGCGTCTATAGCACAGCCTGGAACATAAACAGCCCTGTTCGGCCATAAACCACTGCGAATGTGAACTTTGATCATGTTGTTATTTCGTTTATAGTAGACATACTCTCTGATGAGTATGGGGCTAGTACAAAAGCTCATAACGCTGGCTTATTCTGTTCACTAAGGCCTGAGTGCCTGATTTCGAGGATTTATCTGCTGACTATGCGCATTACGCCACCCTGAGTTTTTCCTTCCTCCGCCGTACTGAGCGAGCCTCAGAACGCACGCAATAACATCCCGTCTGCGGATGTGCTTTATCGTATTTAAAACTTATGTCCTCCGGGGCTAACTACATCTGAAAACTGAGAAATTACTATGTTGCTGTCCTCGACGCGTAAGGACTGGCTGGGTAACGTCCGTGGTGACGTGCTGGCTGGTATCGTTGTCGCGCTTGCACTCATTCCAGAAGCGATCGCCTTTTCCATTATTGCCGGTGTTGACCCTCAGGTAGGGCTTTACTCCGCCTTCTGTATCCCGCTGGTTATGGCCTTCTTTGGTGGTCGCCCCGCGATGATATCTTCCTCAACGGGGGCAATGGCACTCCTGATGGTGACCCTGGTGAAAGATCATGGACTGCAGTACTTACTGGCTGCCTCCGTACTGACCGGCATATTCCAGCTGATAGCTGGATATCTTAAGCTCGGCAGCCTCATGCGCTTCGTCTCACGCTCCGTGGTCACCGGATTCGTTAATGCACTCGCGATCCTGATTTTCATGGCGCAGTTACCTGAGCTCACCAATGTGACCTGGCATGTTTATGCCATGACTGCAGGGGGGCTCGCCATTATTTACCTCTTCCCGTATCTGAATAAAACAATCCCTTCCCCCCTTGTCTGTATCGTGGTCCTGACGGCTATTGCCATGTGGCTGCATCTGGATGTGCGTACTGTCGGGGATATGGGGAAACTGCCTGACAGCCTCCCGGTCTTCCTGGTGCCGGACATCCCGCTGAATCTTGATACGCTCCTGATTATTCTCCCGTACTCCGCAGGGCTCGCTGTTGTAGGACTCCTGGAATCAATGATGACGGCCACGATTGTGGACAATATGACGGATACTCCCAGTGATAAAAACAGGGAGTGCAAGGCACAGGGCATCGCCAATATCTGCACCTCCTTTATCGGGGGGATGGCGGGCTGTGCAATGATTGGTCAGTCCGTTATCAACGTCAAGTCCGGCGGCCGGGGCCGTCTGTCCACCCTCACTGCCGGTGTGGTCCTGCTGTGTATGGTGGTCTTCCTCAGGGACCTGGTCTCGCAAATCCCTATGGCCGCGCTGGTCGCCGTGATGATCATGGTTTCAATTGGTACCTTTTCATGGCGTTCAGTTGTAGATCTTAAAAGCCATCCTGTTTCAACCAGCGTGGTGATGCTGGCAACGGTGGTGGTGGTGGTGGCCACTCATAATCTGGCATTCGGAGTACTCACCGGTGTGCTAATCGCTTCCCTGAATTTTGCCACTAAGGTGGCGCGTTTTCTGGCTATCTCTTCAGAACTCAGGGAAGAAACCCGGATCTATAAGGTCACCGGGCAGGTATTCTTTGCTTCTGCCGACCGCTTTATGGCGTATTTTGATTTTCGCGAGGCCGTAGAGAAAGTGGTCATTGATGTGACGCATGCTCATTTCTGGGACATTACGTCAGTCAGCGCTCTGGATAAGGTGGTTATTAAATTCCGCAGAGAAGGAACAGACGTTGAGATCCGAGGGATGAACGAAGCAACCCGTACAATCGTTGATCGCTTTGGTGTTCACGATAAACCCGAAGAAGTCGAAAAACTGATGGGAGGTCATTAATGTCAGAAATTAATGATATGGAAAACACCGTTATTGCCTGCGTGGATGGTTCGTCATCAACACGCTCCGTGTGTGAGTATGCGGCCTGGGTTGCAGGGAAGCTTAACGCGCCTCTTGCCCTGCTGCATGTGCTTGAAAAAAATGAACAACCGGCAGTTTCTGACCTGACGGGGGCTATCGGTATTGACAGCCGGGAGCAACTGACGCAGGAGCTTGTCAGGATAGAAGGGGAACGTAACCGCCTGCTGATGACGCAGGGACGCGCCATTCTTGCCGGATGCGCAGAACTGCTCAGTCAGACTGGTATCCCGGATGTTCAGCAGCTTCAGAAGCATGGCGCACTGGATATCATCCTGGCTGACCTGAAGGGTATTCGTCTGATGGTGCTCGGCCGCCGGGGAGCACAGCACCCGGTTGGCAGCAATCTGGAGAGCATCATCCGCCTGCAGAAAAAGCCGGTAATGATTGTACCTGAAGCTTTTTCTGTCCCTTCCAGAGTCATGTTTGCGTTTGATGGCAGTGAGGAAAGCCGGAGAAACCTGCGTCGACTGACGCTCAGCCCTCTGCTGCAGGGCATGGAGTGTCATATCGTGATGGTTAACGGGGATGCTCATACCCTCGAAGAGGCGAAGCGTAGTCTGCAGAGCGCTGGCATCAGCGCGATATCCCGGTTAGCGGAAGGACGTTCGGTCACGGTGGCACTCTGCGAGTATGCCTCGGACAACGATATGGATCTGATTGTGATGGGGGCATATGGCCATTCTTCCCTGCGACGCTTTTTCATCGGCAGTAACACCACTGCGATGCTCGAACAGACGCGTGTTCCCCTGTTAATGCTCAGATAACTCAGTTCCCGGAGAAAACTCCGGGAACGCCTGGTGTCTGACTGGCACTCCCCCTGAATCTGCAAGAGAAGGCGGAAAGATGCAGAACCCCCTTATGATTGATGAAATTCTGGCACTTGCCCGGCTTGCCACCCTGGCATTTGAGAAGCCCTTAAAATATATGGGGTCGTCTCAGAAAACGGAAAATAAAGCACGCTAAGCCGGTTGCAGCGGCCGTAGCGGCCTGAACTTGCCCGCGCCGATCTTGGCGCTGCTGCGCCAGAGGTAATCGCCGGTCAGGTTGATGTGCTCCCAGCCGAGCGGCGACAGGTACTGCAACAGGCCGTCATCGACGGCTTGACCGTGGCCACGCAAGGCGTTCGCGGCCCGCTCCAGATAGACCGTGTTCCATAGCACGATGGCCGCCGTCACCAGGTTGAGGCCGCTGGCCCGGTAGCGCTGCTGCTCGAAGCTGCGGTCGCGGATTTCCCCCAGGCGGTTGAAGAACACGGCGCGGGCCAGCGCGTTGCGCGCCTCGCCTTTGTTCAGCCCGGCATGCACGCGGCGGCGCAGCTCGACGCTTTGCAGCCAGTCCAGGATGAACAGTGTGCGCTCGATGCGTCCCAGCTCACGCAGGGCGACGGCCAGGCCGTTCTGGCGCGGGTAGCTGCCAAGCTTCCTGAGCATCAGCGAGGCCGTCGCCGTGCCCTGCTTGATCGAGGTGGCCATCCGCAGGATTTCATCCCAATGGGCGCGGACGTGCTTGATGTTGAGCGTGCCGCCGATCATCGGTTTCAACGCCTCGTAGGTGGCATCGCCCTTCGGGATGTAGAGCTTGGTGTCGCCCAGGTCACGAATGCGCGGGGCGAAGCGGAAGCCCAGCAGGTGCATCAACGCGAAGACGTGGTCCGTGAACCCTGCCGTGTCGGTGTAGTGCTCCTCGATCCGCAGGTCGGATTCGTGATACAGCAGGCCGTCGAGCACGTAGGTCGAGTCGCGCACGCCGACGTTCACGACCTTGGTGTGGAACGGCGCGTACTGGTCGGAGATATGGGTGTAGAACGTCCGCCCTGGGCTGCTGCCGTATTTCGGATTGATGTGGCCGGTGCTCTCGGCCTTGCTGCCGGTGCGGAAGTTCTGGCCGTCCGACGATGACGTGGTGCCGTCGCCCCAATGCTCGGCGAAGGGATGTCGGAACTGCGCGTTGACCAGCTCGGCCAGTGCCGCCCCGTAGGTTTCGTCGCGGATGTGCCAGGCTTGCAGCCAGGCCAGCTTGGCGTAGGTCGTGCCGGGGCACGATTCCGCCATCTTGGTCAGGCCCAGGTTGATCGCGTCGGCGAGGATCGTGGTCAGCAACAGGTTTTTGTCCTTGGCCAGGTCGCCTGACTTCAGGTGGGCGAAGTGCCGGGTGAAGCCCGTCCATTCGTCTACCTCCAGCAGCAATTCGGTGATCTTGACGTGCGGTAGGATCATCGCCGTCTGGTCGATCAGGGCCTGTGCGGTATCGGGCACCGCCGCATCGAGCGGCGTGATCTTCAGGCCCGACTCCGTGATGATGGCGTCCGGCAGCTCGTTGGCCAGCGCCATGCGGTTGACGGTGGCGAGCTGCGTTTCCAGCAGCGTCAGCCGGTCATGCAGGTACTGGTCGCAATCGGTGGCCACGGCCAGCGGCAATTCGCTGGCCTGCTTGAGGCTGGCGAATTTCGCGGGCGGCACCAGGTAGTTGTAGCGGCTCGCGTTTGAAAACGGGCGTGCTCGCATTCGACGCCGCTTTCGGCTCGAATTAACTGCAACTGACGGCGCGCTGATGCTCACGCTATCTGCAAACGAGCTTGCAATCGACGGCGGCGGCTCGCATTTCATGGCGGCGTGCTCGAATTAATTGCAAGTGAAATGCCGGGTTCCAAGCTATCCAAAATCAATAGATGCAGTGCCGGCTGCCCGCTAACGCCTCTGAGCGGTCAGACGGGGATTGACCTACGCCGCCTCTCGCACGAGACGGATATCGACTTCTCTGTCAACGTACTTCCATTCCTCTGTTGCACGCAGTTCGGAAAGCAATGCGTTGAACTCAGCCTCATGGGTTGGCGCGAACTCGAACCAATTGAGAAAATCGAACGGTTCATTTTCAGAGAGGTCGCGGCAGTGGTGGAGCTTGCGCGCTACTGCAGGCAAGTAGTTGAGCCCGATTTGGATGTGCTTTGACTTTTCGAAAACGCTCCGGCGCTCGTCTTGCGTGAATTCCCACCAAGCTGCGTTTTTTCGGATCGGTATCAACGCAGCGCAAGTTGCTTCTGGGCGCGCTAGCCCTTGCTGCTTCACCACAATTTCGTTCTTCTCTTCGCGCATGACATACCGTTCATTGCTTGTTATTCCGCGAAGTACCCAGGGTGCATTGGTTTCGGGCTGCAACTCTGAGGCAGATATTACGTTGAGCCTTTTGGCTTCAGGCAGTGACTTGCCAACTATGGTTTCGGTTCCAACGATCCGCCAAAGACCGCTGTCTCCGCCGACGAATGCAAATAATCGTGTATCCATTTCACCCCCTTCATGTGAGTGTGTTAACTTTTTTACAGCCTCAAAAAACCTATCTGCCCATCCCATGCTTGTGCATCATCGTCTCGCCTCGCTTAGCGTAGTATTGCATTACGCTTACCAGCGCCCCCAGTTAAATTGTAAATATAGCATCGAATTGGTCTGTGATACAACCGCCAGAAAATAGCCGTTTGTCGCCATTTCAAAAATTAATTGTACCGTATCGGTACGCCCTAACTAGGCGTCAGGCCGGAACCTTGGGCCGCGTCAGGATAGGGCCGATTCCAGCATTTTCTGACGCCTCGCCGGCAACCTCTAGGGCCTCAACCTGACAGGCCGTACGCTTAACGTACGATTTTTAATGAGATGGTCACTCCCTCCTTCCCGGTACTATGCTGAGGACAGGCTTTCA
>OJXA01000153.1_pt1 | contig 25622 bp, 20 predicted proteins | sample 1600581 | NCBI WGS metagenome assembly OJXA01 (sample SAMN04436615, study PRJEB24849) | human gut metagenome | biome: human gut; feature: NICU; material: stool | host: Homo sapiens | place: USA: Saint Louis, MO | collected 2009-12-13 | reverse complement strand
GAATGGTTACATAGAACCGCTCTGGTGCAGCAATCCCCGTTACAATGCCGATAGGCTTAGCTTCGTGCTCTAACACCTTACCTTGTTCAATATGAATTTCTGTGAAAGACTTTACAGGTCTCTTATATTCCATATGCTCAATAGCATCTGGATTTAAATTACGCTCTTTTAATGCATCATACAAGGACACACCTTGTTTATCTACTAAGCGATGTAAATCTTGTAATGTCAATTCACCGCGCATAGCTTTACTACCCAATGTGGCTGCTCCAAAGCGGCTAGACTCTTCACACATAAAGTCTACTACTGCAATGGTATGATCATGTTCAAAACCATCATCAGTCATGCTGCGAACCGCTTCGATAGCAGATAATACACCCACAACACCATCATAATTGCCCCCATTAGGTACGCTGTCCGTATGAGAACCAACCATAACAATCGGTAGCTCAGGATTCTTACCCACCTTATAGCCTAGCACATTTCCAAAATCGTCTATCTCTACAGTTAGACCTGCATCAGTCATGCAGTCAAGAATATATTGGCGCCCCTTCCAGTCTGTATCTGTAAAAGCCAGACGATTTATACCTTCACCAGGTGCAGTCAACTGTGCCATAGCATCAAAATCTTTAGCTAAACGCTCTCGTTGAATCATATAACTCCCCACAATCTAATACTCATATTACAGCTAATATATAGCACACTATACATATTCCGATGTATACATCTATATAGTGATGCAACTATATAGTTATGCATCTATAGTTTGGATATATGCATCACAATATCTCAATCAATATATCCTATTTTAAATAGTGAGTAGCAATTGTACCTAATGCAACAATGCCGTTTAACATATCTTCTTCATCGATATCGAATAATGGATTATGATGAGGTGCTTTAATAGCTGAGCCCAATACCATATAGGTTGCTCGACCACCACGATCAATAACACGATTTAAGAAATACGCACAGTCTTCACTACCGCCACCGCTATAATCGAATGGAACTTCTTTAAAGATACCTAATGGTTCAATGATAGATTGTACTTCGCGAGCTAAATCATCGCTAATACGGCCTGCAGGAGTTTCACCTTGTTTTGTAATTTCAAAGGTACAATCATGCATTTCTGCAGCACCTTTAATAATTGTCTTAGTGCGTTCAATCATATAATCATTGATCTCTGTAGTAGCACCACGAGTTTCTAATTTAAGTGTTGCTACATCAGGAGTAACATTGCGGCCTGTACCACTTTCAAAAACACCTACATTCATGCGAGATGCACCTGCACTATGGCGAGCAATGGCTTGTAAGTTAATAACAGCTGTACAGCCTGCAAGCATGGCATTTTGAGCCTTTTCTGGAGAACCACCTGCATGAGAAGAATAGCCATGGAATACAGCATCAAGTTTTGTAGTCGCTAAAAAGCCATGATCACTACAAGCAAAGCAATTAGATAACTGTTCATTAAATCCGATATGCATACCGAACATCAAATCTACATCATCTACTACGCCAGCCTTTACCATCGCTTTAGCACCACGTACGCCTTCCTCTGCTGGTTGGAAGATAAGTTTAATAGTACCCTTCAAGCCTTCCTTATGTGTAGCAATATATTCAGCAAGACCAAGGCCCATTGTCATATGTGTATCATGACCACAAGCATGCATAGCCTTCTCATGACGGGAACGGAAACCATTCTTAGCAGGAGTATGGTTAGATGCTTTAGATTCGATTACATCATTGGAATCCATATCTGCACGGAACGCTACTACAGGACCATCATCACTAAACTTCATAGTTGCCACAATAGCTGTTTTACCATAGCCCATCTTCTCTACTAGTTCAGGATCAGCACCTTCATCCATAGCACGAGCCATTGCCGCTTTCATAACATTCTCGCTAGGCAAACCCATACGAGAATCTAAATCAAGCACTTCTGCACCGAGTGCCACATCATAACCTAAGGCAATTAGCTTTTCAGCTACTTTAGCGGCAGAACGATATTCGAGCCAAGCTGGCTCTGGATACATATGAAAATCTCGACGCATAGCGATAAAATCATCGCGGCGTTGTTGTACGAAATCTTTTACAGACATAGGAACCTCCTAAAAATTAATTAGTACTTATATATTAACTATATGAATAGATAAGTAAATAGTCAACCAAATAGGTCATGTATACAATATAAAGAGACTAGCTATGATATAATAATAGTAACAAAGGAGGTGCCTATGACATTAAATGTTAATAAAGAAAAACTCACCATTTTAGATGTACAATTTGATAATTATGAGGACTTTGATGCAGTTTGGTATGCCGTAGGTTCATCTATGATTGAAGACTTCACTCCTACAACTGAATCAGTTCTAGAATTAAAAAATTATGTTACAAACAGAAGGAAGGAACTACAAATTGGCTAAAAACCAATACGAAGGTTACCACTACATAGATTTAGATAATTTCTATACCTATGAAAATTCATTTGTATTAATAAATAAACAAAATATTCTAGATCCTAACTTAGCAAAAAATATAATATTTGATTACAAAAAACACATATACCTCATGGTATATGTGTTTTCGTTTGTCTAATTAATTTCTATTTAATTAAGTTTCTTTAGTTTATCTCTACTTTGTTCAGTTTTTCTAGCACTTCTCGTTTGATTTGTCGTTGTCGATCCCAGGCGATAATGAATACGGTGGCAATGATACAAATCATACCTATAATTCCGATAAAGGTAAATTCATTTCCCAATAATGCCCAGCCAAATAGAGCGGCTGAAATCGGTTCCAACGAAGAAAGAATAGAGCCTTGTACGGCACCAATCCGTCGCACCCCTTCGATATAAGCATTAAAGGATACAACCGTCCCCAATATAATAATGGCGAATAATCCAAGCCATGTCATACCATCCCAAATTGCTTCAGAATCGATTTGCTGGAACATGGCTAACGAAATAACCCCACAGATAAACATGGCAAAACCAACAATCGATGTAGTGCCATATTTCTTTAATAGTTCAATAGGTTGCAATGTATAGACACAGATGCTAGCTGCAGAAATGAGTCCCCACAGTAAAGCTTCACCATTAATATTTGCCATATCTAATCCATCTTGTGAGACGATACAAACGGTGCCAATCATGGCTAATACAACACAGCCAGTTTCTGCAAGGGATGGCTTTTTAAAGTATCGTAGGAAGAGATAAATAATAATCAACGTTGGCGCTACATATTGAAGGACCGTAGCAACACCCACGCCAGATATAGCGATGGCTCTAAAGTATGTATACTGCGCTAAAGCGATGCCAAGAACACCGAAGATGAGCAATTTACCAAAGTCTTTTTTATTTTTAAAAATATCAAAGATGCGCATCCCATCTTGCATATAGGCCAATATAATCGTCAAGAACCCGGCCACGAGTAACCGAACCTCTAATAGCCACTCTACATTTAAGTGTTTTGCCCCTTCCAGATATTGTACAGATGTGCCTGAAAGGCCCCAAAACAAGGCTCCTAGAATGGCTAACGCCATGCCAATCCACTGTTTCTCCCCCATCTAATTCCTCCATCTAATGCGACATTAAAATACTATAACATCATAACAAAGAGGCCTCTAAACCGCAATATACAGCAAAGAGACCTCATATATTAATTACGTTTTTCAAGAGCGATAATAATAACAGTAGCGATGATCATGGCCATGCCAATTAGCCCTAATGCACTAAATTGGTTGTCTAAAAAAGCCCATCCAAAGAAAGCCGCCGAAATCGGTTCAATAGATGACAAAATAGAGCCCGGCACAGCGCCTATGCGCTTAACACCTTCTAAATAAGCATTAAAGGATACAATGGTCCCAAGAAAGACAACATTGAAACAGCCAATAACTGTCCATACATCCCACAAGGCATACGAATTTGGTTGGTGGAACAAGATAGCCGCCACAATACCACTGAGGAGCATACCAAAGCCTACAATCGGTAAGGTGCCATATTTATATAGTAAATCTACGGGAGAAACACTATATACAGCGACGCCCACGGCAGACAAGAGGCCCCACATAAGCACGGCCAGAGGGAAGCGTTCAAAAGAAAAGCCATCATTCCCCATCAAACAAATCGTACCTACCAAGGCCAATATAACAGAAATAATCTCCCCTTTAGAGGGCCGTTTACCATAACGTGCTAGCATATAAATAATAATCATGGATGGCGCCAAGTATTGGAGTACCGTCGCAATGCCAGCCCCAGCCAAAGCAATGGATTTAAAGTATGTATATTGGCACAAGGCCATACCAAATACGCCAAAAACGATAAGGCCTACTATATCTTTCAAATTTCGAAAGACATCAAAGATAGCATTACCATACTTAAACCACGCATAGATAACGGTTAATAGCCCTGCTGTAATTAATCGCATGGTAACTAGCCATTCTAAGTTCATATCCCTAAAGTTGCTTAGGAATTGTACTGAAGCACCTGATACGCCCCATAAAATGGCACCTAATAGGGTTAGTAGAACACCTATAACTTCGTATCGCTTCATAGGATTACTCGCCTAAGAGATCCACGTGCACTTTTACAACAACCTTGCGGATTTTAATAGGCTTATCATTAACCGCTAACAAAGGTCTATGGATATCAGATGGGAAGAATACCGTATAATACCCTTCCGGACAGTGGATGTGCCCTTCATCAACGGCTTCGTTTGGATAGAAATAGCAATCTCGTTCTGGATAGGATTCAACAGGTTTAACGAGACCTTTATCTACGAAAAAGCCCATATTTTCTTCGCCGCTCACCATAAATTGAATATCTACATAGTTGCGATGAGATTCAGGTTTTGTAGTTTCAAATAGTTTTGTTTCCACATCGTCCACATTGGCATACATCATGTCACCTTCAATGGCATGACGACCGCCTGGCAATGCTTTCAAATCTGTATTCTTTAAGAAATCTAAAGCTCGTACGATGGCTTTAGGATAGCCCATTTTTGTATAATCTGCAGTAATGCTAGAGAAAAACATATACGATCCTTTCCCGATATATGGAAATAACACCCGATATATAAGCAATTATATTATCTTTAATGTTAGCACATATATACATAAAGGACTAGCCATTATACGCTTTATATGAGGCGCAAATATGGTAAGGCATATATAGTAAAAGCCCTCCATACGCTACATATATGGAGGGCTCCTGTAAAATACTATTCAAATTTATGACTTACGTCAATTGTTATGCTATTAAGTTGTTACTATATGCAATTATCTATTCAGTTGTTGTGATTCTAACTGTATTTGATACAGTACGTGGACATGGTCTTAACTTTATTCTTGAGTCTTATGAGCAGCGATAATTTCTTCCGCTTGCTTATGTGGAACCTCTTCATAAGTATAGAACTGACGGTTAAATACGCCTTGTCCTTGAGTGATGGAGCGCAATGCTGTCACATAGTCGGCCATTTCAGCCAATGGTACTTGTGCTTTAACAACAGAAATACCTGTTCTTTCACTTTGTTCCATGCCTAATACACGACCTCGACGGCTATTTAAATCACCCATGATGTCGCCCATGAAAGCATCTGGTGCATACACGTTAACTTCATAGATTGGTTCTAATAGGACGGGTTTCGCCTTAGGAATTACATCCTTGATAGCCTGTGACGTAGCTACTTTGAATGCTAACTCTGAGGAGTCTACGCTATGGTAAGATCCATCCAAGAGTGTCACTTGCACGCCAATCATAGGATATCCCGCAATTAAGCCTTTATCTAGGGTTTCTTTGGCACCCTTTTCCACTGCTGGTATGTATTGTTTAGGTACAGCACCACCAAAGATTTTGTCTACGAACGCAAATTCGGTACCATCATATAATGGGTCCACTTGAATCTTAACGTGACCATATTGACCATGACCGCCACTTTGTTTCTTATATTTAGACTCGGTTTCAGCGGAGCCTTTAATGGTTTCGCGGTATGGAATGTATGGAGTCACAAGTTTAGCTTGTACGCCATATTTACGATCCATTTTGTTGAGGATATGCTCGAGATGAACCTCGCCCATACAATCGATTTGTAGTTGACGGGCCTCAGCATTTTTCACTACTACGCAAGTAGGATCTTCTTCTGCTACTTTTAGAACAGCACCAGCTAATTTTTCCTCCTCACCTTTTTTCACAGGTTCTAATGCCACTGTGTATAGAGGTTGAGGGAATCGGATAGCATCGTATGTTACTTTAAAGTCAGGAGCAGTTAATGTATCGCCTGTTTTAGCATTAGCTAATTTCGGTATCACTACGATATCGCCAGCTTTAGCGGCAGATACAGGGATTTGTTGCTTCCCGATAAGGGTAACCATCTTGCCCCATTTTTCTTCTACACCTTGGTTTACATCATAAAGGCGATCGCCTTCTTTTAGTTCACCAGAGAAGATACGTACAAAGCTTTGTTTGCCTGCGAATGGGTCTAACAATGTTTTAAATACGAATGCAGTTAACGGTTTATCTACATGTACTACACATTGTTCGCCGGTTTCCGCATCAGTTGCGGTCATCACTTTTTTAGTTGCATCCGGCATGTAACGGATCATACGATCCAATACTTGATCTAAGCCAATACGAGATGTGGCACTGCCACACATGATTGGGCACACACGGCCACTAATCATCCCTTCACGCAAGCCTTGGCGAATTTCCTCTAAGGATAATTCTTCGCCTTCTAAATATTTTTCCAACAATTCATCGCTACCTTCAGCCGCGGCTTCTACGGTCATTTCCCGAATTTCTTGAGCCTTTTCGATAAGGTGAGCTGGTACAGCAATCTCTGTTGGTTGGCCGTCCTTGTAAGTAAACGCAGTCATTTTTGCTACGTCTACGACGCCTTCAAAGTTGGCGCCTTCACCGATAGGAATCTGCAATGGCATAATGCCTTTGCCAAATAATTCCCGCATTCTTTCAATAGTACCGAAGAAATCGGCACCATCCACATCCATTTTATTGATAAATGCCATGCGTGGCATTTGTAATTCCACTGCATAATCCCAAGCGCGAACTGTGTCAGTTTCTACACCAGATGTAGCGGATAGTACCATTAACATACCATCGCACGCACGCAAAGCGGCACGAACTTCGCCATGGAATTCGTTATAGCCTGGAGTATCTACGAAGTTAACCTTGTGGTCATGCCATTCACATGGAGCCATGCCCAATTGGATTGTTACATTACGTTTAATTTCTTCAGGTTCAAAGTCCATAATATGTTTATTGTCTTGGCCTTTACCTACGAAATCAACCGCACCAGAGGTTAACAACAAAGATTCGACAAGAGCTGTTTTACCCGCACCATCGTGGGAAACAACAGCAACATTTCTAATTTTATCACTACTGTACTCTTTCATCGGAATCGCCTCCTTAATGGCAAATTACGGCTTTTGCTAATACATTTCGACACCCAAATAGAAAAGTCCTCTTTTTTCGAAAAAATTTATCAAAAAAAGAGGACTCTTTATTAATATTAATTTATATATCAGTATTATCTACCCACTAAAGAGGCACAGCCACCAAGAAGTGCCATGAAGATTGCCCAGATAATCGCAAAAATGATAGACGTAATGATACAAGCAATGAAAACTTTCATTTTAGTAATCATGACTTGTCTAGCCATAAGTTCTAAGGATACCCAGATAGAAATAATAATTAATGCCACGGTTCCTACAAAATATACGAAACCAGCAATAGCACTACTATCGAATACAAGATCTAATAGCCCCATCAAGATCAAGACTATCATATAACCAATACTAAATAATAGTACTTCATACCCTTGTAGATACCAGCTAACTTTCATAATGGCTTGTACATTGTCTGTACCACCCATCTTAGTGATGACCCAGTTATATACATAAGAACCGATAGCAACCATTACAAAGGACCAACCGATACTGATAAGCCATGCAAAAACAAATATAAAACTTGCACCGATACCGATTAAATAGGTTAAACCAGTAAATTCATTATGAGGGAGAAATGGAATTAACATAGTCCCAAATAAAGCCAATATAATATATGGAATAGCCCATAAGAATACAGTGCCCCAGAAACCTTTTTGCAAAGTGCCCGATTGCACCACTTGATCAATACCGCCTTTAAAAGGACTAGCAAGCAACCGCCAAAAATCAGAATACCATTTTGTCTCCATAATACAACCTCATATACAAACTAAAACTCTCTAAAAGCTAAAACTCTCCCGTCCGTTTACCGTAATGTTTGGAGTCACCATTTTGCTTCCACCCAACGGTATCACCAATGGACATAACGCGGCGCGTTAAGCAGTCTTTACATTTGTCTGCATTATCATCTACGCAAGGTTTGTTATCATATAGCAAATACTTTGCACGGTGTTCAGGGATGGTAATGATAGGCATCAAAATATTGGCACCTGCAGCAAGGCCTTTTTCACGGCCAAGTTTATCCAAAGCTTGTAATGCCGTAGTAGCTGCAATATTGACATCTTTCAAGAATAAGCGGGTTAACGCAATCATCTTGAGACCCAATTGAATACGGCGTAATTTACCAGCTTCGTCATCGATACCCATCGCTAAAGCCTCTTGGCCTAACGGCGTATCATGATGTACCACATACGGTCCCATGCCGATCATGTCGATATCCATATCGCGATAGAACAAGATATCATTTACTAGGTCTTCTTCAGTTTGACCAGGCAAGCCGATCATAACGCCCGTACCTACTTGGAAGCCTACGCGGCGCAAACGGCGTAAGCATTCTACGCGCGTTTCAAAGGAGTGCAATTCATCTTGAGGATGAATTTTATGGTACAGTTCTTTATTTGTTGTTTCAATGCGCAATAAATAACGGCTCGCACCGGCTTCACGCATGCGGCGGTACGCCTCTTCGCTTTGTTCCCCTACACACATCGTAATGCCTAGGGAACCATCGCCGATGGCCTTAATATCGCGAATAAGATCTACCACATAATCAACGAAGGCATCATCACAGCGTTCACCAGATTGGAGTGTAATAGAACCATATTCATGGTCATACGCCCACTGAGCCATCTTGATAATATCTTCTCGATTCATATCAAAGCGTTCCGTCTTATCATTTTCACGACGGATACCGCAATAATTACAGTTTTTGATGCATCGGTTCGAGAACTCGATGAGGCCACGATAATACGCTACAGGCTTTACATATTTCGCCTTCACTTCATAAGCCTTTTTATATATTAACTGCAACTGTTCTTCATCAGTTACGGACATGAGAAATCTTAGCTCATCCTCGGTTAGCCATTCATCGCCAACGAGGTCTTTTCCGAGAATGTCTTGCACTTGCAAACAATCACTTCCTTTCATAACGAACCGTCATCGATTCGCTTGGTATGGTAATGGATTCAATATCTGTAACACAGGTAAATCCATTAACTTCGCGTGGCAAATCCCGCATATGTTTCACTTGTCGAGTTAAACATTCTTGAGCCATCATACCACGACTCATTTTAGAGGACGTACTCATCTGTTTAAATGTATCGCCTCGTAATTCCCAAAATTCAATGGTCACTACCTTTGGATGGTTTACCATTTTGGCATATTCTTTAGACGCTAGATTGAGAATCCAATCTTCCTTGTGAAAGTAGGCATCTACCGTTTCACGCCACGTGTCATATAAGTTAATGCCTACCTTATCCACCATATCGAGTCGATAGTCTCTAACGCCCATCATAGGCTCTACAACACCGTACAAGGCAGACATCACAACAAGATGGCTTTCACCAAAGGCCTTAGCCTCTTCAGACAAGTTCTGCCAGTCTAAATATTTGAAAGCAATACCATCGTAGCTTTCACAAGCAATACCTACTGGCTGGGACTCAAAAGCTTGATAGAAATCAAAGAGCGCCTGCGCCTTATCATCCTTAAGTTTCAAAGCCTTACCAAGGGCCGCCACGTCTAGGGACTGCACATGTTTTACAATGTCTTGCGTAATGTGCGGTTGAAATTGACCGTCCTGAACTGCACTATGTACTGCCCCATCATTGCCAACAGTAGTAATCGTTTTTGTCTTACTAGGAGAGAGGACGATTTTCATGGGATAATTCCGCCTTGATAGTTTCCTCTGTCAAGTTGTCGATCAACTCAGGATTCCACAACATGAGAGGCACTGCCACAACGTGGCTCGCTTTCAATTCTTTACATAGTTTAATGCATTCTTTAAGGTAATCAGAATCTTCGTCCACAAGGTCACATACGATAACTACGTGACGACCTTTAAGATTGACACCTTCGTAATCGATGCTTTCAGCAGATACAGTAAGCATACCTGTTTCCAAGCGACCTTCGCTCATGTCGTTCAAGCGAGACATTAGAACGTGTTCGAGCATAGTAGATACAGGTGTTACCACGCGACCAATGCCAATAAGCGCCTCAGGTTGGGCGTGAACAATAACTGTTTTCTTGCGTTTATCAGTTCTAAAATCAACGAGAGCTTTTTCTAAAGCGCCAAAGAACACGAATAATTGCCAAGGATCAAAAGAACCTGTTTGGAACATGTCGATAACAGAGCCATCCTCATCCATATTTAGGCGCGTTAATAATTCCTCTGCAATGTCGTTTACTACAACACTAAAATCAGATTGCATTGCATCTTGTACTTTTACTTCGTCTGCCATTAGGTCCTCCTAATTTCTATCTATTACACTGGTGAGGGAATGTTCCCTACAGGATTTATACTATCTTTAATTGTAACATATTTTATAGCCCACATGGTTATTCATGGATACACTTTTTACATAACAACTATACCAGTTATATGACAAAGTAATTCTAATAAAATAATGTTGCATGATTAATGTAACTTTATAAATTTGAACACCTATTATACAAAAAAGACCGCTAACGCGGTCTTTTCCTATTACCCTACAATGAGTAGGTAAATATTCATAACGGTAACAACAATACCAATGCCCCATAATAGTACATTCGTATATGTATGATTCGCATATTGCCCCATCACCTTGCGGCTACTCGTCATATAGAGCTGCAAGAAAATTGTAATAGGTAGTTGCAAACTCAAGAACATTTGAGAAATCAACAATGCTTGGAATGAATCAGTAACAAATACAATCAACAGCAATGCCGGAATGTATGTTAAAGCCAAGCCTAATCGAGTATGGAAGTCTTTCATATCGTAAGACTCACCAAACATGCCTGCAAATATACTCGCTCCAGCCATACCTGCTGTAGCAGAAGAGGCAAAGCCCGCAAAGAGCAATGCGATAGCAAAGATAGTACCTGCTGCAGGGCCAATGAGAGGTCGTAACAACTCCTCCGCCTGTTCAAGCTCTGTTACTTCAATGCCGTGAGTAAAGAACACTGCTGCCGCCAGTAAAATCATGGCGGAGTTAATCATCCACCCAATCCCCATAGAGAATAAGGTGTCTAGGAATTCATAACGCAATTGGCGCTTCATTATAGAAGGATCTTGCGTATTGAATTGGCGACTTTGGATGATTTCTGAGTGCAAGAACAAATTGTGAGGCATAATAACAGCCCCTAAGATACTCAAAATAACGAGCATCGATTCATTCGGAATTTTAGGATCTACCCACCCAATGCCTGCTGCCGCCCAGTCTACATTAACCATATTGACCTCAACGAGGTAGGCCAATGCAATAAGGGATACAAAACCGGCAATAATCCGCTCCAGTTTTCGATAGGAGTTTGTAATGAGCATAACAGTACATATAACGGCCGTTAATACACTACCTATCAGAAGCGGAATGCCAAAGAGCATTTTCAATGCAATAGCAGCGCCGATAAATTCAGCCAATGCCGTCGCCGCAGCTGCAATGCCAGCTGTACTCAACACAAATCGAGATACATAACGAGGCAGGAATTCATAGGCACATTCTGATAAGCATTGGCCCCGTACAATGCCTAAATGAGCTACGTTATGCTGCAATAAAATCAGCATAATCGTAGATAGTGTTACTACCCATAAAAGTTCGTAACCATAACTAGCACCGGCCGCAAGATTAGCCGCCCAATTGCCAGGGTCGATAAACCCTACAGTTACGATAATGCCAGGCCCTATAAATTTAAAGGCCTCGCTCACCTGGTGCTTACCATTTTGGTGAACAGTAAACAACTGTTTCTTTAAGAAATCAATCATTATAACTCCTTATTAAGGGTTATAGAGTAAAGGTCATCTCCGTTTGCATGCGAGCATCGGTTTTAGATTTTGTATCCTTACCACCGGTATAACGGATGCGCACATTATTATTTACTTTAACACGAGAATCATCAATTTTGAATTTCTTCATTTTTTCTTTGATTTGTTCATCTGTTAAAGCGCGCTCTTCTGGTTTTGCCACTTCATCATTAGCTGTATCTAAAGCCTCTTGTTGAGATTTAGATACTTGGTATGTTTTACCAGATTTCTTAGCCTTTTCAGCACGTTTTTCGTCTAATTTTTGACGGCGCTCTTGCGTAACTTTCTTGTCGCGACCGATACGATAGTCCATTACATCACGCATATTTTCTTGGTAAATACGCAACGCATATTGGCGATCATTTTCATTCATTTGCTCCCGTTTTGTTACCACCTCATCGATAAGAGGCATGAGCTCATCTTTTGTATAGCTGGTACCATCAAAAGCAAAACCATGGGTATCAGTAATAGCACCATGTTTGATAAGTGTTTGCAGTGCCGTATATGTCCAATCATTTGGCGTAACAACATCTGCACTTACATGATGTTGTACTTCGGTAGAGTTGCTAATTGTCTCTACATCAGCACCGATACCATCAATCATAGGACGTGCGCTTGGGATTTCAATATTTTCAGCGTGAACGAAACCAACAGAGGCTACTAAGCACAATGTGCCAATGCCTAATGCACGACGGATAACATTCATTTGACGTGTATATTTTGTATTCATAAGAGTCTCCTTAAAATTACATTTTATACAATCTATTATATGAGTACCCTTGTGATACGTCAACTCTATAACCTTACACACCTGTGTAATACAATAACTATTAGGCCCTAGATTCACTTGAATCCTTGCCATAACAGGGCCTATAAAATTAAACCATTAGAAACAAAAAGACCTTACATCGGTTGATGTAAGGTCTTTGCATGGCGGAGGATTAGGGATTCGAACCCTAGCGACGGTAACCCGCCCTAACGATTTAGCAAACCGTCCTCTTCAGCCTCTTGAGTAATCCTCCATGCTTTACTGGGTAATCATATCATACCCAATAAGGCATTGTCAATAAAAAACCGCTAACTACTAGAGTCTCTAATAGTTAGCGGTTTATTTACGTCTATATTAAATATAGTATTCTATGTAATCATCAGGAATTTTCTTTTCCTCTGCCTTACCGTTATTGGTTCGACGAGGTTTACGGACATACATATTTTCTGGATCTGTTTCGAAGATAACCATATCTTTAGGGATATCATGTTTAATAACAAGGTTACAACCGATTTTTGTGCGGGCACCGATAGTAATATCACCTAAGATTTTCGTGCCTGTACCGATAAGTACTTCGTCTTCAATGGTTGGATGGCGTTTTTCCTGTTTAGAAGACATGCCGCCTAACGTTACTTGATGGAATAGTGTTACATTATCACCTACGATGGCAGTTTCACCGATAACAACGCCCATGCCGTGGTCAATAAATAAACCGCGACCGATTGTTGCACCTGGGTGAATTTCAATACCTGTTACGTGACGAGAATGTAGTGCCACACGACGCGCCAAGGTTGGCCACCCCGCCTTATAGAGACGGTGCGCAAAGAAATGCCAGAATAAGGCCGTAATATGTGGATACGTCCAAATAACCATCCACACGCTTGTTGCGGCAGGGTCAGAATCCATTACGCGCTTAATATTATATTGAATTTTGTCCCATAATTCGCGCAAACCTTGCATCATAGTGACTCCATCTCAAATAACTCTACTCATATATAACATATAGTATACAACATATGTGGTACGTATTCCTATACATAAGATGTTTTATCTATGCGAAATCCGTTACTTTACGTATTCGTTATTAGCAAAATCCAAAAGGGATAAATATTTTTCTACCCCATCCGGCGCAATAACCACAATATTCGCCTTTGGTTCTTCGCGAGCAATGCGCTTAGCTGCTACGATGGCAGCCCCCGCTGAAAGTCCAATAGAAACACCGCTTTCACGCATAAAGGTTTGTACTTCGCTAAAGGCTTCTTCGTCGCTTACAGTTTGTACGCCGTCCATCAAGCTTTGGTCGAAGTTTTCAGGAATAAAGCCCGCACCAATACCTTGAATTTTGTGTGGACCGCCCTTACCTTCTGTAATGGCCGGAGATCCTGTTGGTTCCACTGCGATAGATTTCAGATTCGGATTATGCTCTTTCAATCGTCTAGTAACACCTGTGAAAGTGCCACCTGTACCGATACCTGCCACAAATACGTCTACATTCGGTACTTGTTCTACGATTTCAGCGCCCGTAGTACGGTAATGTATATCTGGATTCGCAGGATTTACAAATTGGCCCAAAGTAAACGCATTAGGATATTTCTCTAAGATTTCATTTGCTCGTTCAAGAGCGCCCTTCATGCCTGTTTCTTTCGGCGTCAAGATGAGCTGTGCACCGTACGCCTTGATAAGTTCACGACGTTCTTTACTCATGCTTTCAGGCATAATAATTACAGTTTTAATATGTAAGATAGCACCCACCATGGCAAGCGCAATACCTGTATTGCCACTTGTAGCCTCTACGATGATGCTATCCTCATGGATACGGCCTTTCTCCTTGGCGTCTTGTAACATGCCAAGAACAGCACGGTCTTTCACAGAGCCACCCACATTATATTTTTCAAGTTTTACATAAATATTGGTATTTGGTAATTGATATACCGGAGTTTTACCGATAAGTTCCGTTGTTTGATTTGTTACTATGCTCATCTGATCCTCCCTCTAGCGATAGATGATAAAAATCGTCCTCAGGAATATCCCAAGGACGATATGTATTTCACCTTGTTACTCACTATACACTGGGTATAAACGTTTATGCATTCTGATTAATACAACCATACTCTAACACCTGAATCAATTCATTGTCAAGAGAATGAGAATAGCTTTTAAACCCCAAAAGTACAGGAAATAACTAGGTTCATTTATTTACTTGTAAGCACGTCCACCACCACATCCCACGTGATAGGCACAAATATGATGGCTAAAGATAATCCAATAAAGAGAACGGCCCCCACCAATACACTTAGACGAGGAACTAAGGATATGACAACGCTCTTGGCCAATCTATATGCTTCACTTAAGTCATGATGTAGCGCCACATGGCCCCATAAAAAGCCTGCCAGTATATAGGAAATAATATAAGGATCAAGAATCACATGTGTGGCTAGTTCATTATTGGTGTGCATAATGCGGTTGATAACGGGTGAAACTAGTACATTGACTAGCATAGCTAACACCTTGAACCACACAACGCAGACAATATATGTCCACATACTCCCCTTGGTCATCCACAGCATGTATAGGTATCCTATTATACTTGCTCCCAGCGAGCCCTTCTCGCTTTCCATGTATCGCTCCATCCAAGATGGCGGCTCCTTGCCTGCCTCTACTTGGCTGTAGTAAAAGGATAGATTTCTTTCACCATGGGCTACATCGACAAGCCCCAAAACTTGGAATACCACAAGCAAAAACAAGACAGCTACAACGACTTGGAAACTTTCACTAAAGAAAATATCCATAAAATCAATATTGAGATGGCCTATGTTCATAAGATTGCCATATATATCGTAAAAGGCTAGATATACAGCATTTGTTAGGAACAGGTCCATAACAAGTAGGAGCAGCACAAAGATAATATAGCCGTTCCATCGAGTCCATTTGCTTTGTGATTCTATATAGGTATTCGTCCCTACCATAATCGATGCAGGGTGTATAGACAAGGTCACACCAATCATAAAACATATTATGAACGATGTGACCATTGTTAAATATTCGTATGCCATATTAACGGTATGCTACGCGCTCTGGCTGCATGTCATGAAAATGAAGGCGCTCTTTTGCAGTCTTTTCCCACTCTGTACCAGGCTTGCCGAAGTTTGCGTATGGATCGATGGACAAACCACCGCGCGGCGTAAACTTGCCCCATACCTCGATGTACTTAGGATCCATCAACTTCACAAGGTCTTTCATGATGATGTTAATGCAGTCCTCGTGAAAGTCCCCGTGATTGCGGAAACTAAATAGGTATAATTTCAAAGACTTGGACTCTACCATTTTCTTATCTGGTACATAAGAAATGTAAATGGTCGCAAAATCTGGTTGACCTGTCATAGGGCATAAGCTAGTGAACTCAGGACAATTAAATTTAACAAAATAATCATTATCAGGGTGTTTGTTATCAAATGCCTCTAACACCTGTGGTGCATAATCAGTAGGGTAATCTGTCTTGTGACCTAACATCGTTACCCCTTGTAACTCTTTTTCAGATCTGCCGGATGCCATAAGGAACCTCTTTCTATATCTTCTAGAACTCTATAATTAAATATATTGAATAATTCATGTAACACTTAATTATAGCATATAAGGAATTAACTAAAGCACTACATTCTCATGCAGTTCATCAAAGGTAAAAGCATATTCTTCCACACGCATAATCTCTTCACAATCACTAAACAATAATTAGAAGCTGCTATTAATTAATAATACTTAGAATAAAAGACCATTATACTTAAGCCACAGATATAAAACTATTGCGATAAAAGGATATAGCAACATATATCGAGCCAATTTTTTACCATTATGATATTGTGGAGAAGATTTTTTTTGTATTGTAATAATCATCCCTGATAAGTAAATTAAAATTACACCTAAAATCGTACTACTCATAATTATCATAAAATCATCTATAAACCAAAATACATATCCTAATAGCCCAACATAAAAATAAGAAATGACAATAAATGTTTTAAATAGCTTTGGAAAACACATATTTAAAGACATCTCTTTATAGCCCCTATTATTTGTCCAAGCTAGTATATATATCTTTGTATATATACATAAAGTTATAATAAACCAACATAAAAATAACCCTTTATATCCCCACATGCTTATCTCTTTCTTCTTTTTCCTTCAACAATTTATATTTCTGATACTCAACAAAAAGACCATAGGATATATTAACTCCTACACTAGCAGTATACGATATAGGCGCACCCGTCCCGAACGTGCCAGCTGTGGCTCCTGCAGCCCCTAAGCTTGTTACTACTCCTAGTCCATAAGCAGTTTCATCTAACATATTTGCCTTAGCAATTAGATCTGGATGACCTTTAAAAGTCATCTCATTATCTATTTTTGCTGCTACAAGCAATGCTGCGCCTGAAGCATATCCACCAATAGCTCTTGAACCAGAATTAATAATCGCACGAGTACCACTTCTTACATATCCAGGTGTCATCTTTTTAAATAATTTTTGAACTCCTGAAGATCCGTAATGTTCTGCAGACATTCCCCAAAACGTAGTTCCCATATAACTTTCTATAACTTTCGAACTTACCTCCAAAGGCCTATCTTCTTTCTTCATATAAAAATTAGGAGTATATTTTAAATTACCAACGTCTTCCTTCACTTTAACTGTCAAAACAGTTTTGGTCGGACTAAAATCATTAAGCCTATCTTTTCCTGTAATATAATCGTCATATAAAGTTATATCTACTTTATTCCGCTTTCTTAGATCATAATCAGACTTAAATAAATTTAATGTTCCACCTGTAATATCAACATCTATGAAGTTATAATCTTTATCAAGTACAGAGGTTATTCTCTCCCCTTTTTCATTTTCAGTTGTTATTACCATATATTCGACAGTCGAATTATCTTTATATAGTTTAGATATATATATTTTTTCTCCTTTACTATTTACATATATACCTGTTGACTCAATATCATTTAATATACGTTTCATATTAGGTTCAACCTGGTTAGCATTCCATTTAGTACCATATTGTGCCTCAGCTGCACCTGTTACAGGGGAATAGCCTAAACTACCATTTACAGCAGCACCTAGTAAAGCACTTAAGGATTGAGCTACATCAGGTTTTTCTTTTGCAATTTTTTGAATTTCTCCAATTAATGCTTCATTGGTAGCACCAGCATAAAAACCACTACCAGGTTTATTCCCTGCCATACGAGCAGATACTTCAGCGACTACACCATGGGCTATTGCTTTTGCAGCTTTACCTTCTTTAGAGGTTGGATTCCAATTATGTAATTGTCCAAAGGCTTCTTTTGCAAATAATTTAGATAATTCTTGACGTTCTTCAATTTTCTTTTTATCAAAGATTTCATCAAGCTTGTTCAAGCTATCTTTTGTATCTCGAGACAGTGTTTGCATATTAAAGTTAGCGTCTCGTACTTCTATTGTACCATTTGAAATGGCAGACTTTGTAGTGGAAGAACTAGATTTACTAGAATCTGGTAACAGATTAGGTAATGTGCCTAATGTATTCCACACAGCATCTTTTCCTGCTTTACTAAGGTTCTTAAAATTACCTACGTGATTATAACTCATACCTACATTACGAGACGTATATTCTGCCGTATTTTCAACATCTTTAACATCCAATAATTTAGTGGATAATTTATTTTTATTAGTGTCTGCTGTACTATCTATAACGGCCCCTGTTAATGATGTTGTTTCAGCCGTGTTAATTACAAATCCACCATCACCTGCATATATACCCGCTTGATCGGTAACACTTGCATAATCACTTTTCATTTTACCTTTGCTTGAACTCATAGATACATTACTTAGAGAACCCGCATTTGTAGATACACTAAATCCTTTATTAGAGCTTTCACCTACATATGTCTTTGTATCTTGTAAGCTTTCAATAGAAAGATTTCCACCTACGTCGGCTGTTACAAATTTACCAATTACCTTGGAACCACTGATATGGGTATCCTTTCCTGATGTAATAGTAACAGCATCCGAACCTACAACAGTAGTACCAGTATGTGTTATTACCTTTGTATTACTCTTTTGTTTTGCAGCATTAGCACTTGCATCAAAACCTAGTATACCGCCGCCAGCAACACTAATATTAGCCCCAACAGACCAGCCTTTACTCTTAGCATTTTCAAGCTTTTCACTTGTATTTGTTGCCGCTTGTAAAGATACATCATTAGAAGCCACTAATCTCACTGTTTTACCTGAAATTGTTTCACCAACAGTTTTAATATTTCCTTTGATAGAGTCTGCACTATTAGCCTCAATGATAATATCTCCATTACTTTCAATAGAGCCCCCATCAAATGTATTTGCTTCATAAGAGGACTCACTTCGACTACTACTAGAGCCAATACTTACATGAATATTTACAAGATTATCTGCTTTAGCACGTTTCTTGGCCTTGTATCCAGCTTGGTTATTATCTAAATCAGCTAACTCCGCATTACCCTTACTTATATTAGCTTCGCCTACTTTAGTTTTATAATCAGTAACATTTGCTGTCGCTGTATTCGCATATCGATTCATGAGAGAAGCATTTTTAAGCTCTTGTGCAGACGCTAATTGGGCTTGTCCCAGCTCTTTTAATTCAGTTCCCTTCTTTAATACAGAACCTGCTGTATAGCTTGTGTAATCATGGATGTTCGCAGCTGCTGTTTTAAGTTCTTTACCTGCTTCCATATATTCTAGTGCAGCCAAACGTTTATCTTCACGACCTTTAGCTTTTTGTTGTAACCCATAAGCTGTATTAATAGCATTTGCAACAGAGCCTCCAAGACTAACCGTAAGACCAGAAGATTTATATTCGTGACTTTCTTTAGAAAGGTAATGATCTTCCTTGCCATCTAATACTATATCTTGTCCACTAAGTTTAATCCCTTTATCCGCTATAATATCCGTCGTAGTCAAATGAACTGTATCACCAGCTTGTACAGTAACCTTACCATCAGTAGATCCTAAAGTAGTAGCTTTATGAGTAGTTTCATCGATATAATAGTTATCTTTAGATTGTTTTTTACCAATCATGATACCCATGCCAGCACCCATAATACCAGATTTTTTGACATCTTTAGATGCGGTACTTAGCGTATGCTCTGCTGCTGCATCAGTTATTACATTATGACCTGCTAATACAGATGTTCCTGCAGTACTCACCACATTAGTGGATGTAAGTGTCACATCATTATTAGCACCCACCACTACAGTGTGACCACTAAGTGTGCTCATTAATGCATTTTTAGATTCATCATTCGTTTTGATCTTAGTTTCTTTTTTATTAAGAAGACCTTTTTCTTTGTATTTTAACGCAAATGCATCCTTAGATTCACTGTATCCATTTTCAATAGATACGTCATGTTCACCAATGACTTTTACAGCACTAGAGTCACTACTAACGGTCAAATTACGAGCCTTAACATCATGTTTAGCACCAATAGATATATCTCCATCAGCTTCTATTGTCGTTCCCAGCTCAGTTTGACGATAGGTTCGTAAATAATTATCGCCATCTTGAGTCATATCTTTTTTAGCAGTAAGAGTATCTGTAGTACTATTAATATCATGTCCAGCTGTAATAGTGATAGCACCTTCTTTACCCAATGCTTCGATAGCTGCACCACCTAGGTTTACATCATTGCCAGCAGAGACAATCATAACGCCTTTATCGCCAGTTACAGCAATACCTGCTGTTTTATGTAAAACATCTTGGTTTGTTAAATGTTCAATAGAATTGTTAAAAGTTATATTCTCTTTTGCTTGTAATTCTACAACATCACGACCAATAATTTGACCTTGTTGGGAAATATTTGTGCCAGATTGTAAACCAACTTTCCCTGCATTAATATGACCGCTATTAATGATATCTTGATTAGATGTAAGAATTACTGTTTTACCTTGAATAACACCTTCATTACGGATACTTTCCTTTGCATTCATAACTAATGTATTAGCACTCATTAAGGTTCCATCAGTATGTAACTGCAATCTATCACTTTGTTTAAGGTATACCTTAGGATAGATTACCTCAACAAGTTTTCCCTCTACCATAACAACATCTTTTACAAGCAAGACCATATCACTAGTGAGACTAGCTGCTTGTTCTGCCGTCAGCGCTACACCTGGAACAATACCATGTTGTTTAGCATAGACAATACCAGCATCCATTAAAGCTTTAAATTGACTTTCGTCATCTGTATACCCATCAAGGAATCTATACCCTGTTCCAGATACAATCTGATTTCTAACTAAGGTCTGCTCATACAAACCATCGCCTAGTCGTTTTTCAATATTCTCAGGCTTTGTCTTCATCTCTTTATACATATAATCGGATGATAAAAAGGCCTTTCTATTCGTAAATTGTGGAGCTGTTTCAACTACATAGTTAGCAGTGCTTTCAGGATGTATTCTATACAAAAATTCTGTAGGCAATGCCAAAATATTAGTTTCTGCAGTTGGTTTAGAGGTATTATTACTGCTATCTTGTGCAAATGGATTTAAGAAGTCTTGTACCTCTTTACGGTGATTAGTCCCTACCTCACCTTTTGTCTTACCATTTTTGTCTTCATCCTTAGCCACCCCAAGAGATACTGGATTTTCTTTACTCACTTGTGGCGTCATAAATACTTGACCCTTATAACCTCTTCTCCTAGATTTATGTGGCCATTTTCTTTTATAGGTATATGAAGCTTCTGTGGTGCCAAATGTATTAGTCACTTCTTGATTTTCTTTTTCTACTTGATCAATAGCACCCGTAGTAGTTAATGTACCACCTACAACCATTTGACTATTTTCATTAGTACCATTTCCCGTGAATGACATATCCCCACCAAAGCGCACAACACCTGGTGTACTGTTTTTCACCTCTTCTTTAGAGGTCATTGTTTTAGTTCGAATAATAGTATAATCGTCTATTTTTTCATTAGCCACACCAGCAATTTTTTGGTTATGCAATTGAGCCTTTGCATTATGAGCTTTAATTTTATCATTCAATGTTGCCAAAATTGGCTTAAATTGTGCATCCCAGGCCGCTTGTTCAGAGCCTGCTGTTTGAGGACGCTCTGTCGTCATAGATGTAATGCCAAATTCCTTAAAAATTGGATCATCATAGGCATATGATGGTACTTGTGTGCCAATATATTCTGCTGGAATTGGTTCTTCGCCAGCCGCTTGCTCTTCAGGTGTAATTTGTTCTACAGTAATATATTCTGCAGCATCATATATCGGCATCGGAGCAGTATTCCCACGATTATGGTTTGCACCATATCCACTATTTAAAGAGCTAAACTCAGACTTTTTAAAAGCTTGACCACGCTCACTATGGTTTTTATCTGTAATTAAAATCTGATCTTCTTGCTCTGTGAGCATAGCATCATTACTTGCACCAGAAAGACCTTTCTCAATTTCAGGACTAACTCGTTTTGCTGTAAAGGAAGAATTCTTATTTTGATAGTCTTTACTTCGGATGACACCTTTTCCTAATCCCTCAATAGTACCACCGATATTGTGCAAAGTGTCGCGGCCATCCAATGTCATAGTGCCACCACTATATATAAGAGATTTTTCTCTATTCAAGATAGAATCCGCCTCAATAGTTACATTTTCTCGACCTGCAATAGTACTTCCTTTATGAGCAGATAATTCCTCTTGTACTAACTTAACAGCTTTAAGTTTTTCATCATATACTTGAGATAGTTCTTTGATTCGGTTCAAATATTCATCTTGTTCAGTTTTTGATGTAAAAGCTGTAGTATCTACAGCATAAGCTGCTTCAAGCTTATCTTCTGCCGCTTTCATATCTGCCATAGCCGCATCTAATTTGGATTCTAGCGCTATATTCTTACGGTTTTCGAGTACCTTGGTTTGTATCGCTACTTTTCCACCATAAATGCGACCATTCTCTATATTATGTACTTCTTTACTATTAATTGTTGTAGTACCACCAGATACAATCACTGCGTCAGTATTACGAACAGTACCAGCCTCAATAGTCAAGGAACCATTACCTGTTAGAGCACCTTGAGTATTAGCACCAGCGGCCATTGTATTTTTGTTAGTTAAGGTTTCTTTTACCTTAACATATCCATTCTTAGCGGATGTAATATGCCCTGTATTAGTTAACTCTTTTGTTTCTAAACTCAAGTTTCCACCAGAAGCAATTGTCTTTGTATTCTGTATAGAGTTTGCTTTAGCCACGAGACTTGTATCCGATTGAAGCGTACCATTAACAGATAGATGACCATTAGCATCTACTGAAACAGATTGAGTCCCTGCAACTACACCATTAAGATTAACACCTACACCAGCTTCGGTACCAACCATAGTAATATGATTTGCATACATCCCACCAACTGCAGCCACATCTAAGCCAATAGTTGGCTTTGTTTCAGTAGACGACAAATCTAAAGCTGTAGCCTTTAAATTCTTGGCGTCAATATTATTTTGTCCGGTACGAGTATTGAGTTTATTTGCCCAAACACCTGCATTTACATCAATAGTTCGTGTCAATATAGACACAGAATCAGCACTTTTCCCATCAAGGCCTTTACCTTCAATAGAGACTTTTCCTTGTTCTACACGGTAATTTTGTAAGTTGCCAGCACCATCTAATTCTGTTCTACCTGTAGTTAACACAGCATGCTCCGTATTAAGGAATCCCCCACCATTAACTGTAATACCGTTAGGGTTAGCAACTACAACGGATGCCTTTTGACCCGCCACTTCTAAATAACCATTCATAGATGTCGGTGCATCTGATGTAACTTGGTTTACGATAACCTTTGCAGTACCATTCACCATGTTACTATTACCCTGCACATAGCCAGCAAGTTCTGTTTTACTCGTTACATATGAGTTATTTAAAATAGCCCCTTGTTTATCTACATTAAATTGATCATATTTATTCATAGAGACGCCACCATTAGTAGGGGCCGTCACGTTAACTAGTGGAATCTGATTAGCTGTTTCTTGAACTAACGGTCGTTCAGTAATAACAGCATTATTATCTGGCATAATTGGTGCAGCCAACACCATCGATTGAGATGCTACAAATACACCAAAGGTTAGCCAAGACATTATCTTTCGTCCTAGCGTAAGTCGTTCTTGATTTGTTTTACACATACAACTCTCCAATTATATAAATACTAGCTCAACACATGCTAGTTCAACACATATATAGTCATAATTATATTGAGATTAGAATCTGTACCCTACGGTAAATCCGCTATAAAACTTTTTCGTATGATAGCCTTGCGGTTTATATAAAGGGGTACTAACAAATGCATCAAACAGTAAACCGGATGAATAGTTACCCCGTACACCAAGCGCAGTACCTGCAATTGTTTTGCCAACTAATGATTCCGTACTTTTACCATATACAGCCCCTACATCAAGACCAAGATATACTTCTGTATTAAGGCGAGGAATAACAGATGATACTTCATTACGTACATACCAACCACTATCGCCCATAAGCGTATATTCACCATCGAAGCCATAGATACTATATCGATTACCTATATTGATAGTATCTACACTATATACCCTTTTACCTCCTTGCACCCACTGTCCATGGAATGAAGAAGTAAAGGATGCAGGTCGATGGCCCATAATAAATGGTTTTCGATAATCTACATCTACAAGCCACATATGATATCTAGATGTAGGCCCTCCCATGGCAACAGAGGCCTTATGTTCAGGTTGTGCGCCAAGTGCACCTATTCCCCATTGGAACCCTAAACGAGAGTACAGCGTAGCATTCCCAATATATTTACGGTTAGAAACACCAAACTCCATTGAAGTGGTACGTAATGCTTGCACAGGCATTTCCATATCATTGATAAATCGATGATTGTGACGTGTACTAATAGAAATATCAAATGCTCGCTTTTCACGTTGTGTACGCGACCAAACATGATTCCATTTCGCCTTCATAGTAGTGGACTTACCACTGTATGTGAAATCATAAGGATTAGATTGAATAGTTTGATGATATCTTGATTTAGAAAAGCTTAGACTAAAAGTATCTTTCCCATGAGGTATAACATAATTAAGACTAGCTGCACGAGTTCCTTTTATACTACCCGAACCGCTAAGGTCACCTGATAACGACATAGTAAAGGTATCATTCGCTCTAAAAACTTGGTCAAAAGATGTTGTAAAACTACCTTGATATACCCCTGTAGACTCTAGACCACTGTTATCGAAACTAATTGATCCATGTACTGGTTTGTCTTGTTTAATCGATAACTCAATAATTGAAGTACCAACAGCGGTACCTGGAAGCAACTTCATTGTTACCGATTGAGATGATACACGTTTCATCTGCTCTAGGCCTTGTTCTACATCTCGGATATTAAGGATATCTCCTGGCCGCACAGAAAATGCAGTGCGCCAAGGACCATGAGCCGAAGAAGCACTATAACGAATATCTTCTACTCGACCAGGCATAACCATAAATTGTAAAGTCCCAGCATTTAAATTTTGTTCTGGAATATATACCTGAGAGGTAACATAGCCTTTGTGCGGACGTTGCTTCATCGAGGATCAGAATCGGGCTGTTGCGCAGCAGCGCACG
>OJXA01000152.1_pt1 | contig 25650 bp, 29 predicted proteins | sample 1600581 | NCBI WGS metagenome assembly OJXA01 (sample SAMN04436615, study PRJEB24849) | human gut metagenome | biome: human gut; feature: NICU; material: stool | host: Homo sapiens | place: USA: Saint Louis, MO | collected 2009-12-13 | reverse complement strand
AATCATTACGGCGACTGATCCAGCCATTGTCGCAGGTAATGTACCAATAAAAGCATCCCTTAGTGCCACCAGATGTTTCTGTGCACCAATTTTTGCGGCAGTTGGTAAGATATATTTTTCCATCCATGCCATTAATCCGTTCATTTTTATTCCTCCTGTATCCATTTATATTTATTAAAAAGGCAGTAGCCTCATTAAACGAATGAATCGAGCGTACAAAATAAAACCTTTGGTAACATGCACTATCCTTATTTGCTATTCACTTTTCTTAAACCTTTTAATTGCTTATCCCATTAATGAGATTGCTTGATCTAAAACTTTTTCGCCATTCATCATGCCATAATCTGCCATGTTAATTACATCTAAAGGAATCCCTTTTGGTTGTAATTTTTGTTCAAATTGCCCTTTCATGAAACGAACTTGTGGACCTAAAAGTAAAACATTCACCTCTTTATTTTCCAAGTTTGTATCTGCTTCAGAAGCCGATACTGCAAAGATGTCTGCTTCCATGCCACGATCTTCTGCTGCTTTTTGCATTTTTGTTACTAATAAACTTGTGCTCATTCCTGCGGAACAAACTAACATAATTGTTTTTTTTGCCATTTTCCTTCATCTCCTAAATTCTCTTTGTTTTGCTTTACACCTTTATATAAGCAAGAAGCGTGCCAAGTTTTAACACATTGAAAACCTTGATATGACAACGTTTTTCAACATGGAAAGCGTGTACACACTAAAAATAAAACGATTACACACAGCTTTTTTGTGTGCGTTTCCAAAATAATAGGGCCAAAAAAAAAAGTGAGCGATAAGTCGAAACGACTCATCGCTCACTTTCTAAAGCTGAAGAGAATCAACTGGACAAAAGCCGCTTTTTCCCTTTAAGCAGTTTCCATCATTTTAAGCATTTTATAAAACTGTTTCTTTTTAAAATAACTTAAAAAGATACCTAATACTGCATCATTCAGTTTTTGTAACGCCCCATAAGAAACCATTGTTTCTGTATAACGCAGTTCACAGCTTTTTTCATCAATTGGCTGGAGCTCATACCGCACCGAGAAATCATTTTTAGTTGTGGATGTTCGAAATTGATAGGTCTTATTTTCTACAGCTTCTTCAATAACTATTTTCGCGCGACTATTTTTACTATATTCTTTGATGTATTCAAACTTACGCAACTGCTTTCTTGTAAGAGTTTTGCCTGTTTGCTTACGGATATCAAAAATAACAGAATTCATTAATTGCGTGTAAAATTCATCTGCTGAAATAGTTAATGTTTTCGTAATTTCCATTACCGTTTCACCTCATCCTTTGTCGCCTCTTCTTCAGCAACTTTTTTTCCTTTAAAAAACAGGTAACCACCAAGTCCAATGAAAAAAATCCCCGTTGTCAGACTTAATAAATCATAGTTTAAGGAGCTGGGATTCAACGAATACAAAACAATCAAGAAGCCAATACTACATAAAAATAATCCATTTCTAATCATTTTCATCCATCCTATCTTTTTAGACTACCGTTGCTTGGAAGTATAAAACGCCACCCCAAGGTTGTTCCTTAATCAGCTGTTTTGCAACTTGTGCAGCAGTTTCAGGGTCTCCTTCAACTTCAAAAAATAACTTAATACCATTCTTTTCTTTAAAAGTAAATGTTTCATTTTCCCCTTGATATGCCTCTAATAAAGTAATAATTTCCTCTTGCTTCATTGCACTTGCAATCGAAATCATGCTGCTCGCTCCTTTCTATACAAGTAATTGCTGTTTTTATTGCCTATTGCTCACTTTCGCCTAATGCAGGATCCATTTTGTTAGCAGCGATAACAAACGGTGTCCAAATCAAGAAAGTGACTACCATACATACCAACGCTACGATTGGTGCGCGCCAGTCGGCACCTGTCGCTAAGAAAGATAATAGCAACGGCGGTGTCACCCATGCGACTTGTTGAGAAACTGGGGCGACTAGCCCAAGATACGTTGCAACCCAGCCAATTGTAGTAGCAACTAATGGCGCAATTACAAATGGAATAAACATAATTGGATTCAGAACAACTGGTAAACCAAACATAATCGGTTCATTGATATTAAAGATCCCAGGTCCTAATGATAATTTACCAACTGTTAAATAATCTGCTCGTTTGGAGAATAACAAGATTGCAATAATTAGGACAATTGTACCGCCTGAACCACCAAACCAAGCAAAAGCATCAAACGAACCACGGACCCACATGTAGGCTTTACCGTCGTCAATAGCGGCTAAAACCGCAGCTGTTCCTGTTTTTCCTTCATAACCTTTTTGGAAAATATCAATATTGATTAATTGTGCTTGTCCCCAAATTCCTTCAAGAACTGGTGCCAAAACGTTTGGACCGTGAATACCAAAGAACCAGAAAATTTGAACAAAAACCGTTACGATTAACACAGCGCCTAGTCCTTGTGATAACCCAAGGAACGGTTCCGCGATATATTTTTGAATTAAGTCAATTAATAATTGACCGCCTGAAAGTTTTGACACCGTAAAGTTAATAATTGCTACGACATACAATGCGATTGTTGCTGGTAAAATTGCCGCAAACGCTTTTGAAACTGCTGGTGGTACAGAATCAGGCATTTTTATTGTTAAATCCGCTTGCATTAATTTACAAAAAATAATGGTTGATAAAGCGCCCATAATCATCACTGTAAAGAAAGCGTTACCATTTAGATGGTTGAGATTTAACCAACCCCATGGATTGACAGTCAATTGATTATTAGCAATTGACGCACCAATTTCTGCCCCATTAATTGCGTTGGCAATCTTTTCTGGCACTTTTACAGCTAATTCAGCTGTGTTATTTGGTGCAAAAGCAACACCTGACACAACGACAGTAAACGCCACGGCACCCAGGGCGAAAAACTCGATCTGGCGCTGCTGGTGGACGGCTTGCAGGCGGAGCGCGAGCAGGGCATTACCATTGATGTCGCCTATCGCTACTTCTCTACCGAAAAGCGCAAATTTATTATCGCCGACACCCCGGGGCACGAGCAGTACACCCGTAACATGGCGACCGGCGCGTCCACCTGTGACCTGGCGATCCTGCTGATCGACGCCCGTAAAGGTGTGCTGGATCAGACTCGTCGTCACAGCTTTATCTCTACGCTGCTTGGGATCAAACACCTGGTGGTGGCAGTGAACAAAATGGATCTGGTGGACTACAGCGAAGCGCGTTTCGACGAGATCCGCCAGAGCTACCTGACCTTTGCTGAACAGCTGCCGGGCAACCTCGATATTCGCTTTGTGCCGCTGTCGGCGCTGGAAGGGGATAACGTCGCCTCTCAGAGCGCGAACATGCCGTGGTACAGCGGCCCGACGCTGCTGGAAGTGCTGGAAACCGTTGAAATTCAGCGCGTGGTCGATACCCAGCCGATGCGCTTCCCGGTGCAGTACGTGAACCGTCCGAACCTCGATTTCCGCGGTTTCTCCGGTACTCTCGCTTCAGGCTCCGTGAAGGTGGGTCAGCGCGTCAAGGTGCTGCCATCCGGCGTGGAATCGACCATCGCCCGTATCGTCACCTTTGATGGCGATCTGGACGAAGCCGGGGCAGGTGAAGCGGTAACCCTGGTACTGAAAGACGAAATTGATATCAGCCGCGGCGACCTGCTGGTCGACGCGCAGGAAACGCTGGCGGCGGTGCAGGGCGCATCCGTGGATGTAGTGTGGATGGCCGAACAGCCGCTGACCGCAGGCCAGAGCTATGACATTAAAATCGCCGGCAAGAAAACCCGCGCCCGCGTGGACGGCATTCAGTTCCAGGTGGACATCAACAACCTGACCCACCGTGACGTGAGCGAGCTGCCGCTGAACGGCATCGGTCTGGTGGATATGACCTTCGACGAGCCGCTGGTGCTGGATCCGTATCAGCAGAATCCTGTTACGGGCGGGCTCATCTTCATTGACCGCCTGACCAACGTCACCGTCGGTGCCGGCATGGTCCGCGAGCCTGACGCACAGGCGAGCGTGACGTCTGAGTTCAGCGCCTTCGAGCTGGAACTGAATGCGCTGGTGCGTAAGCACTTCCCGCACTGGGGCGCACGCGATCTGCTGGGAGGCAAGTGATGGCCACCCATGATGAGAACGTCGTCTGGCATCCTCATCCGGTCACCGTCGCCCAGCGCGAACAGCTCCACGGTCACCGTGGGGTTGTGCTGTGGTTTACCGGGCTGTCTGGCTCCGGTAAATCCACGGTGGCAGGCGCACTGGAAGAGGCGCTGCATCAGCAGGGGGTGAGCACCTACCTGCTGGACGGCGACAACGTGCGTCACGGCCTGTGCAGCGATTTAGGGTTCAGCGATGAAGACCGTAAAGAGAACATTCGTCGGGTAGGGGAAGTCGCCAGCCTGATGGCGGATGCCGGGCTGGTGGTGCTAACGGCGTTTATCTCACCTCACCGCGCCGAACGTCAGATGGTGCGTGAGCGCGTTGGGCAGAATCGCTTTATTGAAGTGTTTGTGGATACCCCGCTGGCAATCTGCGAAGCGCGCGATCCTAAAGGGCTGTACAAAAAAGCCCGCGCGGGAGAGCTGCGAAACTTCACCGGCATTGACTCCGTTTACGAAGCGCCTGAATCCCCTGAGATTCATCTGGAAGGTCAACAATTGGTAACAAATTTAGTAAGCCAATTATTAGACCTGCTCAGACGGGACGATATTATCAGATCCTGAGACGGTATCGTTCGGGAGCTGTCTTCCCGAGCGATGAGTCACGGTCACAGGATTAGCTATGCGCAACAGTGAAAACTACATGATTACCACCGGGTCGGAACCGTTAACGACCGACGACGAGACGACCTGGTCCTTCCCTGGGGCGATAGTCGGCTTCGTGTCGTGGTTACTGGCGCTGGGTATCCCGTTTTTGATCTATGGTGGTAACACCCTCTTTTTCTTCCTCTATACCTGGCCTTTCTTTCTGGCGCTGATGCCCGTTGCGGTGGTTGTGGGCGTGGCGCTGCACTCCCTTTTCAACGGCAAGCTCCTGTATAGTACGTTCATCACTATCGCCACCGTTGTGGTCATCTTTGGCCTGCTGTTTTTATGGCTGATGGGCTAACTTACGGCATAATTAAAACCCCGCAGTAGAGTCCAGCGGAAAGTTATGGGATGATGATGCCGTTTTTTCAGGGGGCAGGATGGGTAAACTAACGCTGCTGTTGCTGGCTTTGCTGGTCTGGCTGCAATATTCGCTGTGGTTCGGCAAAAACGGACTGCACGACTACAGCCGGGTGAGCGATGACGTCGCGGCACAGCAGGCGACAAACGCCAAACTTAAAGCGCGTAACGATCAACTTTTTGCTGAAATTGATGACCTCAATGGCGGCCAGGAGGCGATTGAGGAGCGCGCACGCAATGAACTCAGTATGACTAAGCCGGGCGAAACGTTTTATCGCCTGGTTCCGGATGCGTCTAAACGCAATCAGGGCTCCGCACAAAACAATCGATAATCAGGCCCAGGATTACGACATGGCAGCAACTTTTTCGGACGTCTGTGCCGTGGTGCCGGCCGCAGGTTTTGGCCGGCGCATGCAGACAGAGTGTCCCAAGCAGTACCTCTCAATTGGTGATAAAACGATCCTCGAGCACGCCGTGGCAGCGCTGCTGGCGCATGCCCGGGTGAAACGCGTGTTTATTGCCATCAGCCCCGGCGATGCGCGTTTTGCGCAACTCCCGCTGGCACATCATCCTCAGATTACCGTTGTTGACGGCGGCGCCGAGCGGGCCGACTCTGTTCTGGCGGGCATTCAGGCTGCCGGGAACGCGCAGTGGGTGCTGGTGCACGATGCCGCGCGTCCCTGTCTGCATCACGACGATCTGTCACGTCTGCTGGCCCTGAGCGAAACCAGTAACGTGGGCGGCATTCTGGCCGCCCCGGTGCGTGACACCATGAAGCGTGCCGAACCGGGTAAACCGGCGATTGCCCACACCGTCGAGCGCGTGGATTTATGGCACGCGCTGACGCCACAATTTTTTCCCCGCGAATTACTTCACGACTGCTTAACGCGTGCGCTCAAAGAAGGTGCGACCATTACGGACGAAGCCTCGGCGCTGGAGTATTGCGGTTTCCACCCAACGCTTGTTGAAGGGCGCGCTGATAATATAAAAGTGACGCGCCCGGAAGACTTACAGCTCGCGGAATTTTATCTTACCCGTACGACCCCTCAGGAGAAGGCATAATGCGTATTGGACACGGTTTTGATGTACACGCCTTTGGCGGCGTTGGCCCAATTATCATTGGCGGCGTGCGCATTCCATACGAAAAAGGTTTGCTGGCGCATTCTGATGGCGACGTGGCGCTGCATGCGCTGACCGACGCGCTGCTGGGTGCCGCCGCGTTGGGCGACATTGGTAAACTGTTCCCGGACACCGATCCTGCTTTTAAAGGCGCAGACAGCCGCGAACTGCTGCGCGAAGCCTGGCGTCGTATTCAGGCCAAAGGCTACACCCTCGGCAACGTTGATGTGACGATCATTGCTCAGGCACCGAAGATGCTGCCGCACATCCCTCAGATGCGCGTGTTTATCGCTGAAGATCTGGGCTGCCATATGGACGACGTCAACGTCAAAGCGACCACCACGGAGAAGCTGGGCTTTACCGGTCGCGGCGAAGGCATTGCCTGTGAAGCCGTGGCGCTGCTGGTGAAGGCGGTCAAATGACGGATTTCGACAACCTGACGTATCTGCACGGCAAACCGCAGGGCAAGGGTCTGCTGAAAGCCAACCCTGAAGATTTCGTGGTAGTGGAAGATCTGGGTTTTGAGCCGGACGGCGAAGGCGAGCACATCCTGGTGCGCATTCTGAAAAACGGCTGCAACACCCGCTTCGTGGCGGACGCGCTGGCAAAATTCCTCAACATTCACGCCCGCGAGGTGAGCTTTGCCGGTCAAAAGGATAAGCATGCCGTGACCGAACAGTGGCTTTGCGCCCGCGTGCCCGGCAATGCCATGCCCGATTTAAGCAAATTTGAGCTTGAGGGCTGTAAGGTACTGGAGTATGCCCGCCACAAACGCAAATTGCGTCCGGGAGCGTTGAAAGGCAACGATTTCACGCTGGTGCTGCGTGAAGTGACCGACCGCGATGACGTTGAAAAACGCCTTAAGGCCATTACCGAACGCGGCGTGCCAAACTATTTTGGCGCACAGCGCTTTGGCATTGGTGGCAGCAACCTGCTGGGCGCGCTGCGCTGGGCGCAAAGCAGCGCGCCGGTGCGCGACAGGAATAAACGCAGTTTTTGGTTGTCGGCAGCCCGCAGTGCGTTGTTTAATCAGATTGTGAGCGAACGGCTGAAAAAACCGGACGCGAATCAAGTTGTTGTCGGCGATGCGCTACAATTAGCGGGACGCGGAAGCTGGTTTGTGGCAACGGCCGATGAGATGGCCGATGCCCAGTCGCGCGTGGACGCTAAATCGCTGATGATTACCGCCGCCTTGCCGGGCTCAGGCGACTGGGGAACCCAGGGCGAGGCGCTGGCCGCTGAGCAGTCAGCGGTGGCGGATGCGCCAGAATTACAATCATTGCTGGTGCGGGAAAAAGTCGAGGCGGCGCGCCGTGCGATGCTCCTCTACCCGCAACAGCTGAGCTGGAACTGGTGGGATGACGTAACCGTCGAGTTACGCTTCTGGCTGCCGGCAGGTAGCTTTGCCACCAGTGTTGTCAGGGAACTTATCAACACGTCGGGTGATTATGCGAATATTGCTGAGTAACGATGACGGGATCCATGCGCCAGGTATTCAGACGCTGGCGAAACACCTCCGCGAATTTGCGGATGTGCAGGTCGTGGCTCCCGATCGTAACCGCAGTGGCGCGTCTAACTCATTGACGCTGGAGTCTTCACTTCGCACCTTTACCTTTGAGAATGGCGATATTGCCGTCCAGATGGGGACGCCGACCGACTGCGTGTTTCTGGGCGTAAATGCGCTGATGCGCCCGCGGCCGGATGTTGTGGTCTCCGGCATCAATGCCGGGCCGAATCTTGGCGATGATGTGATTTACTCCGGCACCGTGGCCGCGGCGATGGAGGGGCGTCACCTGGGGTTCCCGGCGCTGGCGGTCTCGTTAAACGGCCACACCCACTATGACACTGCCGCCGCGGTGACCTGCTCCATTCTCCGTGCGCTTGGCCGCGAGCCGCTGCGTACCGGACGTATCCTCAATATTAACGTGCCGGATCTCCCGCTGGACGAGATTAGAGGGATCCGCGTGACGCGCTGCGGCAGTCGCCATCCGGCCGATCAGGTTATTCCCCAGCAGGATCCGCGCGGCAATACCCTGTACTGGATCGGCCCGCCGGGAGATAAATGCGATGCCGGGCCAGACACCGACTTCGCTGCGGTGGATGAGGGTTACGTTTCCGTTACGCCGTTGCACGTAGATTTAACCGCTTATAGCGCGCATGATGTGGTGTCGGACTGGTTAGATCGGGTCGGAGTGAACGCGCAATGGTAAGTAAACGTGTACAAACTCTTCTGGAACAATTACGCGCACAGGGGATTGCCAACGAGCAGGTGCTGGATGCGCTTGCCCAGGTTCCCCGTGAGAAGTTTGTAGATGAGGCGTTTGAACACAAAGCGTGGGAAAACGTGGCGCTGCCCATCGGGCAAGGCCAGACGATTTCGCAGCCTTACATGGTGGCGCGTATGACGGAGCTTCTGGAGTTAACGCCAGACTCCCGGGTGCTGGAAATTGGCACCGGTTCAGGGTATCAGACCGCGATCCTGGCCCACCTTGTGCACCATGTCTGTTCCGTGGAACGGATTAAAGGCTTGCAGTGGCAGGCGCGCCGTCGCCTGAAACAGCTTGATTTACATAATGTATCGACACGCCACGGCGATGGATGGCAGGGTTGGCAGGCTCGCGCCCCGTTTGACGCCATAATAGTCACGGCCGCGCCACCTGAAATTCCCGCTGCACTTCTCTCGCAGCTGGACGAGGGCGGCATTCTAGTTTTGCCCGTCGGCGATGAGCAGCAGCTTTTAAAGCGCGTTCGTCGACGCGGCGGCGAGTTTATTATCGATACCGTGGAAGCCGTGCGCTTTGTGCCCCTGGTTAAGGGCGAGCTGGCCTGAGACTCGGATTTTTCCAGGGTTATTAAGGCAAATTCAGCGTATGGTGGGGCGCGATAGGTTCGTGCCATCACGGTTATTTTTAAGTCACTGGTAGTTAACACATTCCTGGGGGATAAATGAGCGCGGGAAGCCCAAAATTCACCATCAGCCGTGTTGCGGCATTATCACTGGTTTCGCTCTGGCTGGCAGGCTGTACAAGTTCTGACAATGCACCTGCGCCCGTCAGTTCCGTCAATGGAACCAGCGGCTCGGGTAACACGTCCAGCGGAATGTTGATTACCCCTCCGCCTAAAATGGGCACGTCCACGGCGCAGCAAACTCCGCAGATCCAGCCGGTTCAGCGTCCAGTTACGCAGCCTTCGCAGATTCAGCCAGTGGATCAGCCTGTTCAGACCGAAAATGGCCGCATAGTGTATAACCGTAAGTATGGGAACATTCCGAAAGGTAGCTATACCGGCGGCAGCACCTATACCGTGAAGCGCGGCGATACGCTGTTCTATATTGCCTGGATCACCGGGAACGATTTCCGCGATCTGGCACAGCGAAACAACGTCCAGGCCCCGTATGCTCTGGAAGTCGGGCAAACGCTTCAGGTTGGCAACGCGACGGGGACACCGCTTACGCCAGGCAACACCGTTTCAGCAGCCGACGTAACTGCGCAAAATAACAGCGTCACCCCTGCACAAAAAACCACCACGGTGGTTGCTTCACAACCTGTAATTACGTATTCTGAGGATTCAGGTGATCAGAGTGCTAACAAAATGTTGCCGAATAATAAAGGTACTGCGACTGTTGTCACAGCACCGACTACGGCACCTGTGGTTAGCTCTACTGTACCGACTGCAAGCAGTCAGAATGCCAGCTCGTCAATTACCACCTGGCGTTGGCCAACTGACGGCAAGATCATCGAGAACTTCGCTACCTCTGAGGGGGGCAACAAAGGGATCGATATCGCAGGCAGTAAAGGACAGGCAATCATCGCGACCGCAGACGGGCGCGTTGTCTATGCCGGTAACGCACTGCGCGGTTACGGTAATCTTATTATCATCAAACATAATGATGATTACCTGAGTGCCTACGCCCATAACGACACAATGCTGGTCCGGGAACAACAAGAAGTTAAGGCGGGGCAAAAAATCGCTACCATGGGTAGCACCGGAACCAGTTCTACACGCTTGCATTTTGAAATTCGTTACAAGGGGAAATCCGTAAACCCGCTGCAATATTTACCGCAGCGATAAATTGATGGGACATGCCAGCCAGGGTGTCTCGTCCAGGGATCACGGGTAGGAGCCACCTTATGAGTCAGAATACGCTGAAAGTTCATGATTTAAATGAAGACGCGGAATTTGATGAGAACGGAGCAGAGGCTTTTGACGAAAAAGCCTTAGTAGAAGAGGAACCCAGTGATAACGATTTGGCTGAAGAAGAGCTGTTATCGCAGGGTGCCACACAGCGTGTGCTGGACGCGACTCAGCTTTACCTTGGGGAGATTGGTTACTCCCCACTGCTAACGGCCGAAGAAGAAGTCTATTTCGCACGTCGTGCTTTGCGTGGTGATGTTGCCTCGCGTCGTCGCATGATCGAAAGTAACCTGCGACTGGTCGTGAAAATTGCCCGCCGTTACGGCAATCGTGGTCTGGCTCTGCTGGATCTGATTGAAGAGGGCAACTTAGGTCTCATCCGCGCAGTTGAGAAGTTTGACCCGGAACGCGGGTTCCGTTTCTCAACCTACGCGACCTGGTGGATTCGTCAGACCATCGAACGGGCTATTATGAACCAGACCCGTACGATTCGACTGCCGATCCACATCGTCAAAGAGTTGAATGTTTATCTGCGTACCGCGCGCGAGTTGTCCCATAAACTGGACCACGAGCCAAGTGCGGAAGAGATTGCAGAGCAACTCGACAAACCGGTTGATGACGTAAGCCGTATGCTGCGTCTCAACGAGCGCATTACCTCGGTTGACACCCCGCTGGGTGGCGACTCCGAAAAAGCGCTGCTGGACATCCTGGCCGATGAAAAAGACAACGGCCCGGAAGACACCACGCAGGACGATGACATGAAACAGAGCATCGTCAAATGGCTGTTCGAACTGAACGCCAAACAGCGTGAAGTGCTGGCACGTCGTTTCGGTTTACTGGGGTATGAAGCTGCGACACTGGAAGACGTCGGTCGTGAGATTGGCCTGACCCGTGAACGTGTTCGTCAGATTCAGGTTGAAGGACTACGTCGCCTGCGTGAAATCCTGCAAGGGCAAGGTCTGAATATCGAAGCGCTGTTCCGCGAGTAAGCAACCATTCGTCAGAAAAGGCCCGTCGTGAGACGGGCCTTTTTTATGCCTTACGGCTGCGCCGTTTCGTGCAGCAAACGCCAGGTGATGTTATCCCCTTCCTGATTAAGCACCGCGGTTGACCAGCGCACGTTGACGGGCTGGCCTGGCCGGGTTTGCGTCTCCCGGTAATGGAGCACTGCGCCGTTGTCCCATGTCTGAAGCGTTGTTAACGCATCAATGTCGATCCTGAGCCCCGGTCGAGTTCCCCGCTGCGCATATAAAAATTGGGCAAGCGCGTGATGATCTAAAGGGTTACCACTCGGTGGAACCATCACAAAATCCGGACGGAAACGGGCGAGCAGGGCGTCCCGATCGCCTTCGCCTGCACCTAACCAGTTTTCAAGGGCGACGTGAATGTCGAGGATCTCTTGTTCGAAATGGGTCATGGTTGCTCCTGTTGCAGTTGCGCAAGTAACTGCGTGTTGTTAAGACGGTAGACGTACAGTACGGGCAGTAGGGTGATGACTGCGGCAAAAACAAACATCCCGTGCCAGGCGGCCAGCGGCGCGACATAATCCTGCATGAAGCTCAGCGCCTGCGCCAGCAGCAGAGCGCCCGCAAAAAAGCTCAACTGACGATTCAGATTCCATAGCGCGCTGGCATCGGGCATATCTTTCGGTCGCATCGTCAAAAACGCGCTGCTCTGAGCCGTACTGCTGCAAAGGCTTCCCCCCGCGCCCATCAGCGCAAACGCAACGGCAGGTAGCAGCATTGCCGGGCCGACGTTAACTAAAAGCAGAATGCCCGTCGCCTGCAAAAGGCAACCGATGACCACCAGCGGCCGGGGGCCGATACGGTTGAAATAGCGTCCTGTCGCGGTGATAGCCAAAAACGAAGCCACAGACCATGGCAGCATAAGCATGCCCGTTGCGGCGGGTGTCATATTGGCCTCGCTCTGGAGGTAATACATGCCCGTTACGTTCACGCCGATAAAAATGCCGGGTACGCACACATAGATAAGCATGGATAAGCGCAACAGCGGATCCGTCAGCAAAGACAGGTTTACTGTCCTGGTGGTGTTTATCGGCGACGGTTCTGTTTTAAGCCACGCGCAGGCCAAAGCAAAGGTGACAATGGCGACGGGCAGGGTGGCAAAAAAAATCCAGCGCCAGCTGAATGTCTGAACCAGCATACCGCCCACAGCCGGTGAGCACGCGGGGGCAAGCAGTGTGACCAGCATCACCGCCGAGGAGAGTCTGGCCCGCTCATGAGGCTTAAACTGTTGCCAGGTCAGCGCCTGACCAACCGGGATCAGTAAACCCCCTCCGGCGCCCTGTACGACTCGCCAGGCAATCAGACTTTCCAGCGAAGATGAGAGACCCGCCGCAACGGAGGCCGCGCTAAAGAGAAGCAGTGAGAGCAGGATAACGCGCTTCGGCCCGACGCGGCGCGTCAGGATACTGCTGAAAGGGATGACTAGCGTCAGCCCGGCAATGTATCCGTTACTTACCCAGGCAAGCGCGGAAGGTGTTGTATTGAAAGCGCGAGCCATCGCCGGAAAGGCGACGCTGGCAATAAACATGTTTATCAAATCAAGGAAAAAGCCGAGCAGAAAGACGACGGCGATTTTGCTGCGATACGTCATGGAAGTTCCTCCGGTGAGGTGGCGTATCGTATCGGCCCGCGCGTTACGGATAAACGCGACAAAGCACGATATACTGTCAACATTATTTTGACAGTTAACCAGGCAAGCGATGCTTAATTTACAGCGTACGGCGATGTTTATCGCCGTAGCGGACACCGGCAGTTTCACCGCCGCAGCGGAGGCGATGGGGCTGACAAAAGCGGTGGTCAGCTTTCATATTCGTCAGCTTGAAGAGGAGCTGGGCGTCACCCTGTTGCTGCGAACCACCCGACGCCTGACGCTGACCGAGGCGGGGAAGCTCTTTCATCAACGAAGCGTGATGCTGTTACGGGATGCAGAGCGATTGCAGGATGATGTTCGCGCCAACCACGCCGGGCTGACGGGAGAACTGCGGATCACCACCACGCCCGAATATGGCTCGCAGGTGGTGGTGCCTTTGCTGGCTGAATTTAGCCAGTTGCACCCGGACCTTCGCGTGCGGCATGTCTCGTCCTCTTTGCATGCCGATCTTATCGCCGAGCGCTTCGATGTCGCTATCCGGCTCGGCACGCTTGCAGATTCGCGCTACCACGCCGCGTTGATGACCTCCTTCACCATCCTTCCCGTGGCAACGCCAGGCTGGCTGGCAAACCATCCGGTTAACTCGCTGGAGCAGCTGGCGGAAGCGGACTGGATCATTCATGAGCGTTTAACGTCGCCGCTGCGCTGGCAGGTGAGAGGTGTTGATGAGCAGCCGGTTTCCTTTGAGATCAAGAAAGCGCCGCGCCTGTATGCAGACAGCGCCCAGGCGCTGATGGCTTTTGCCCTCGCGGGATGTGGAGTGGCGCTGCTGCCGGAGTGGCTGGTGCGAAACGCACTGGATGCAGGGGAACTGGTCTCGCTGTTACCGGCGTACACGTTCGCTCAGCAGGGCATCTATGCCGTTTATCCTGATGCCCGGCATGTGCCCGCGAAAGTGCGAACATTTATTGATTTTATGCGCGTCAGGGTTACTTAATCCTGCATCATCTTTTTAATGAGCGCTGAAAATTGCTCTCGTTCCGCGCCGTTAAGGCGCCCTAAAAACGCCTCATCCACCTCATTTCCAATCGGTTTACTGCTCTCAAGCAGGGCCTCACCTTCGGCCGTCAGAAAGACAAACCGACGGCGCTTGTCCGCCGGATCGTGCTCGCGCCTGACCAGGCCGCGTGCTTCCATGCGGCTCAGCATTTCTGCCAGCGTCGCTTTGGTGCTCACCGCGACTTCAGTCAGGGCAACCTGCTCAATGCCAGGATTTTCAGCAATTGACCGCATCACCGCATACTGTGGCTTTGTCAGTTCGGGCAATGCGTGCTGCCACTGGGCGGTATGCTGTTGAAAAAGCTGACGTAGCAGGTGGAAAGCTTCTTGTCTTAACTCCATGGACACTCCGACGGAAAAATACTCCCTCTATGATAGCCGCTCTTGGGCTGAATTTTAACGCGAGAGTTTTTTAGCGATTAGTGTGATCGTATACGAACGATCTTGTCAGCAGCAGGATCAAGGCGTAGTTTAATTAATATGTTCGTATACGAACAAATTAATTGAGGTGCTGAATGAGATTGATTGTGGGAATGACGGGCGCGACGGGTGCGCCATTAGGCGTGGCGTTGTTACAGGCGCTGCGGGAAATGCCGGAGGTGGAAACGCACCTGGTGATGTCGAAGTGGGCAAAAACCACCATTGAGCTGGAAACGCCCTTCACTGCGCATGACGTTGCTGCACTGGCGGATGTCGTCCATAGCCCGGCCGATCAGGCTGCCACCATCTCCTCCGGCTCGTTTCGCACCGACGGCATGATCGTCATCCCGTGCAGCATGAAAACGCTGGCGGGTATCCGCGCGGGCTACGCCGAAGGGCTGGTAGGGCGTGCCGCAGACGTGGTGCTGAAAGAGGGACGCAAGCTGGTGCTGGTTCCCCGTGAGACGCCGCTCAGCACCATCCATCTCGAGAATATGCTTGCCCTTTCCCGCATGGGCGTGGCGATGGTGCCGCCTATGCCTGCGTACTACAACCACCCGCAAACCGCCGATGACATTACCCATCATATCGTGACCCGCGTTCTCGACCAGTTCGGTCTGGAGCATAAAAAAGCCCGACGCTGGGAAGGTTTGCAGGCAGCGAAACATTTTTCACAGGAGAATAAAGATGGCATTTGATGATTTGAGAAGCTTCTTGCAGGCGCTCGATGAGCAAGGGCAACTGCTGAAAATTGAGGAAGAGGTTAACGCCGAGCCGGATCTGGCGGCGGCCGCCAACGCGACCGGACGCATCGGTGACGGTGCGCCTGCGCTGTGGTTCGATAATATTCGCGGTTTCACCGATGCCCGTGTGGTGATGAACACTATCGGCTCGTGGCAAAACCACGCTATTTCGATGGGGCTGCCGGCGAATACCCCGGTGAAAAAACAGATCGACGAGTTTATTCGTCGCTGGGACAAATTTCCCGTCGCGCCAGAGCGTCGTGCAAACCCGGCCTGGGCGCAGAACACGGTGGACGGGGAAGACATTAACCTGTTCGACATTCTGCCGCTGTTCCGCCTGAACGACGGTGACGGGGGCTTTTATCTCGATAAAGCATGCGTTGTCTCCCGCGATCCGCTCGACCCCGATCACTTCGGCAAGCAGAACGTCGGGATCTATCGTATGGAAGTGAAGGGCAAGCGTAAGCTCGGCCTGCAACCGGTGCCGATGCACGATATTGCGTTGCATCTGCATAAGGCAGAAGAGCGCGGCGAAGACCTGCCAATTGCCATTACGCTGGGTAACGATCCGATCATCACCCTGATGGGCGCCACGCCGCTGAAATACGATCAATCCGAGTATGAGATGGCCGGTGCGCTACGCGAAAGCCCGTATCCGATTGCGACGGCTCCGCTGACCGGTTTCGATGTGCCGTGGGGGTCGGAAGTGATCCTGGAAGGGGTGATTGAAGGCCGGAAACGTGAAATTGAAGGGCCCTTCGGTGAGTTTACCGGTCACTATTCCGGCGGGCGCAACATGACGGTTGTGCGTATCGACAAAGTTTCTTACCGCACTAAACCGATTTTCGAATCTCTCTACCTGGGCATGCCGTGGACCGAGATTGATTATCTGATGGGGCCCGCCACCTGCGTACCGCTCTATCAGCAGCTGAAGGCTGAATTCCCGGAAGTGCAGGCGGTAAACGCCATGTACACCCACGGTCTGCTGGCGATTATCTCCACTAAAAAGCGTTACGGCGGTTTTGCCCGTGCGGTCGGGCTCCGCGCCATGACTACGCCACACGGTCTGGGTTACGTGAAGATGGTGATTATGGTGGATGAAGATGTCGATCCGTTTAACCTGCCGCAGGTGATGTGGGCGCTGTCATCAAAGGTCAATCCGGCAGGCGATCTGGTGCAGCTACCGAATATGTCTGTGCTCGAGCTTGACCCCGGCTCCAGCCCGGCGGGGATCACTGACAAGCTGATCATTGATGCCACCACCCCTGTTGCCCCGGACAACCGTGGTCACTACAGCCAGCCGGTACAGGATCTCCCTGAAACCAAAGCCTGGGCCGAAAAACTGACCGCGATGCTGGCGGCACGTCAATAAGGAGGAAAAAATGATTTGTCCACGTTGTGCCGATGAACATATTGAAGTGATGGCAACATCACCGGCGAAAGGTGTCTGGACGGTATACCAGTGTCAGCACTGTCTGTATACCTGGCGCGATACCGAACCGCTGCGCCGTACCAGCCGCGAGCATTACCCGGAAGCGTTCCGCATGACGCAGAAGGATATTGATGAGGCGCCGCAGGTGCCGACGATCCCGCCGCTGCTGTAAAAAAGCCCGGTGGCGGCTGCGCTTACCGGGCGATAATATTGTGCGGTCCTTTGCCCGGTGGCGCTACGCTTACCGGGCCTACGGGTTTTGTAGGCCGGGTAAGGCGAAGCCGCCACCCGGCAAAAAAGACCGCAGAGAACTAAACCAGACTCTTCAACCGATAAATCCACTCCAGCGCCTGTCGCGGCGTCAGGGAATCCGGGTCGAGATTTTCCAGCGCTTCCACGGCCGGAGAGGTCTCTTCCGGGACCGCCAGCAGTGACATCTGCGTACCATCTATCTGCGTAGCTGCCGCATTCGGTGACAAACTTTCCAGCTCACGCAATTTCTGACGCGCGCGCTTAATCACCTCTTTTGGCACGCCCGCCAGCGCGGCGACGGCCAGGCCATAGCTCTTGCTTGCCGCGCCGTCCTGCACCGTGTGCATAAAGGCGATGGTGTCGCCGTGCTCAAGCGCATCAAGGTGGACGTTAGCCACGCCTTCCATTTTCTCTGGCAGCTGTGTCAGTTCGAAATAGTGCGTTGCGAACAGCGTCAGCGCCTTGATTTTATTTGCCAGACTTTCCGCGCACGCCCAGGCCAGAGACAGGCCGTCATAGGTGGAGGTACCGCGTCCTACTTCGTCCATCAACACCAGACTGTTCTCTGTCGCGTTATGCAGAATGTTGGCGGTTTCGGTCATCTCGACCATAAAGGTAGAGCGACCGCTCGCCAGATCGTCCGCCGCACCCACACGGGTGAAGATACGGTCGATAGGGCCAATCTCAACCTTCTGCGCTGGAACGTAGCTGCCGATGTAGGCGAGCAGCGCGATAAGGGCTGTCTGGCGCATATAGGTACTTTTACCGCCCATGTTGGGGCCGGTAATGATCAGCATTCTTCGCTGCGGTGACAGGTTCAACGGGTTGGCAATAAACGGCTCGTTCAGCACCTGCTCAACCACCGGGTGGCGGCCTTCGGTAATGCGAATGCCGGGTTTGTCAGTAAAGGTCGGACAGGTGTAATTCAGCGTGTCGGCGCGCTCAGCCAGGTTTACCAGGACATCCAGCTCGGCCAGCGCAGCGGCGCTCAGTTGCAGGTCAGCCAGGTGCGGCATCAGGATGTCAAACAGCTCGTCATACAGCTGTTTCTCCAGCGCCAGCGCTTTACCTTTCGACGTGAGCACTTTGTCTTCGTACTCTTTCAGCTCGGGAATAATGTAGCGCTCGGCATTTTTCAGCGTCTGGCGGCGAACGTAGTGAATCGGCGCCAGGTGACTCTGCCCACGGCTGATCTGGATATAGTAACCGTGTACCGCGTTGTAGCCGACTTTCAGGGTGTCGAGCCCCAGACGTTCACGCTCGCGGATTTCCAGCTTATCAAGATAATCCGTCGCGCCATCGGCCAGCGCACGCCATTCGTCCAGCTCTTCGTTATAACCCGGAGCAATAACCCCACCATCCCGCACCAGAACAGGCGGCGCATCAATGATGGCGCGTTCCAGCAGTTCGCGAAGCTCGGTAAATTCGCCCATGGTTTCGCGCAGCTTTTGCACTGGCGCGCTGTCGATCTCTCCCAGCTGAGCGCGCAGTTCCGGCAACTGCTGGAACGCATGCCGCATACGGGCGAGATCGCGTGGACGCGCGGTGCGCAAGGCCAGGCGCGCCAGGATACGCTCAAGATCACCCACCTGACGCAGCACCGGCTGCAAGTCGGTGTAACGATCCTGCAATGCGGCAATGGTTTGCTGGCGGCCGATCAGCGTGTCGGTATTGCGGATCGGCATATGCAGCCAGCGTTTGAGCATATTTTCCAATACAATGTCTTCTGTAAGAATGTAACGATCATAACCAGTGAAACCGAACATTGCACTTTTTACAAAATTATAAGAACACGGGGTTGATGAAACAACACCATCATTATCCTCCAAAAAAAGTAATAATTCATGTTCTTCATCGAGTGTCCTTAATAAAGCAAGTGAGTGAGTCGTAAAGATAATTTTCTTGCTCTTCTCTTGGCAAAGTTCTCTCAGGTGTTTAATTAACCTTACTTGTGCGGCTGCATCAAGCGAAGTATCAATCTCATCAACAATGATGATATTTTTATCCGAATTTAATAAACGGAACAGGTTTATTATAAAATATTCACCAGTACTAAAATGGTCTTCACGAATATATCTGCCATTGGCTGCAATTAAGAAAAAGTAATCAACACCTTCAATGTTCGTTGTTTTTAATTCTTTAAATTTATTATTGTCATAGATGATGTTTAAAAATGAACTCATATCATCCGCAGGAATATATTTTTGTGTTATGACATTAGCCCTAAATAGAGCATCGAGACTACTCAGCTTCGAGAATTTTTGAAATCTATCACCAAATGGTGTTGATAATTCTAAACTGTATGTATGTTCTAAATTTATATTTCCCTTAATTTCTAAATAATCAATTGCTGGGGAATAGAAAAACTTGTAAGTATTACCATACAGTTCTATTTCAATTTTACTTTTTTCATTCAATATGCCTGTCGGACTGGTTTGTTTAATTATTGAAGGCTTATGTAGCATCGATAAGGATTTTAAAAGAGTAGTTTTACCAACGCCATTTTTACTGACTATACATGCTATATTATACTTCTCCAAATCCAACAGAACATCCATATTCTTAACATGTTGTATATGTTGAACATTAATTTTTATTTGCATGTCAGATAGCCTTTCTAAAAAATAGTTCCACTAAGGAATTACCATACTTAGATTTAAGTTTTACTATGTAATCTGGATCTATAGTATTGATGTAATTCAACTGTCCAGTTAGTTTTGCTTTTGATTGGTTTTTATCTTGCTTTGAAAATTTAACAAAATCATCTTGATTTTTAGAAAAAAGATAAAGTTTTGTTTCTACTTCATTTTTTAGTTTTTTGCTAATGGTGAGTGTTCCATCAGGTTGGATTTTCACACCCATTATATCTGTATTTTTCCCTTTCTTTATTAACTTGGTTTTTTCAGTATTAATAGTAAAACATTGATGATCATCGAAAGACAATATTTTTGTTAATTTATCAATATATTCTTCTTTATCTAGGTAATTATTTGAAGAAATGAGAATATCGTCTGCATATCTGGTGTAAGTTAGATTGTTTTTAATGCAAAAGCTTTTTATCTCGATATCTATTAGGTTAAATACTGCATTACTAATTTGGGGCGAAGTTGAGAACCCCATAGGCAAATGACCATTATAAGTAACTAAATCACAAATTTTATCTAAATAATCACATAGATCTGAAAATGGGAGGGCTTCAATCTGTCGGTTGATACACTCATAAATTGACATGCGGGTGATTGAAGGGAAAAAATTCTTGATGTCTGTTTTTAAAATGAATTTATTATTTGAATGAGGACGAATAGCATCAACCACATTGACATTTTTACGATAGGAAAAAACACAATCAGTTTGTATTTCTAGAAGATCAAAAATAAAAAGATTAAGAAAAGAATGAATCCTTTTTAGATTGCTACTGCATTTGACTACCTGACGACTTCCTACGGATATAGTATTAATGTTATTAGTGATGTTTAAAGTAAGCATTTCCGAAAAATCCAGCTTACCATTGAAATAAGCATTAAAAATTTCGTCCAGTTTGCTTTTGTTCATAAAAAATTCTCAAGCTGCTAATTATTGATTTATTGTACTTTTTTATGTGTTTAAATTCTACAATAACAAAAGATACTGATCAAATCTACATTAACTAATTGCGGACCGTTATTGTATTGTGGATTGGTAAGGGGGAAGGGTAGGATACGTAAACTTTTTAATGGATATAATTACAAAACCCCTCAATTACCGGTGTTTTATTGACACCATCTATATTGAGGGGTTGTAACGTTACTAATTGCCTGTAGAGGCCGTCTATCATGACTGGGGAATGCCCACTAGTCAGACGGCATAACATCATCCTAGTTTAAGAAGCTCTGAAAGTCAAGCCCAAATCAAGCTTTGATGAGGAGTGTTCATACCTTTTTGCATCTTCGGAAATGGACAATTGAAGTAGCAGTTGATGAGTACGTCTGTAAAGACAATTTATTTGACAAGTGCTGGACGTAAATCAGCTGAGCAAATTCGATTTTTTTTTCATCTAATTGCTCAGGCTCCAGAATAATATACCCCTATAGTACTTATGTTTTTCTTTTGTTTCCAGCGATCTAACTAACTTTTGTTCAAATTCACATGTTTCTTCGAATGTAAAAAAGAATCAAATTATCAGCTAAGTATGGAATTATCTTAGCTGATATCATTCTATTTGTTAGTATGTGATTGCATGTTAAATGGTTTTTGCGATAAGCCTGCACGCATAAATCTAAACCTGAGATATGAAGAAATATTATCTTCATGTGATGAGAGTATCAACTGCCTATTACTTAACTCACAGCGTAGTAAGTCGCTTAAAGAAGCAATATTTATCTCGTCAAGAGATTGAGCTGGATCATCTATCAGAACAAGGGGGGACTTCGCATACACTTTATTAAGTGATAGGAAAAAGGCCAAACTTAATGCCGATAGTTGTCCAGAACTCATTGACATGGTTGCGCTTCAAACACCCGTTCCTTGACTTCGACGTTCCGGCGATTCTGGGCGACCACGTCACGCTGGACGCGGGTACCGGTGCGGTGCATACCGCCGGTGGCCACGGTCCTGACGACTACAACATCAGCCTGAAATATGGTCTGGAAATCGCTAACCCGGTTGGTCCGGACGGCTCTTACCTGCCAGGCACGTACCCGGCGCTGGACGGCATCAACGTCTTTAAAGCTAACGACATCATCGTTGACATGCTGCGCACCAGCGGCGCGCTGCTGCACGTTGAGAAAATGCAGCACAGCTATCCGTGCTGCTGGCGTCACAAGACCCCGATCATCTTCCGTGCAACCCCGCAGTGGTTTATCAGCATGGACCAGAAAGGCCTGCGCGCGCAGTCTCTGAAAGAGATCAAAGGCGTGCAGTGGATCCCTGACTGGGGCCAGGCGCGAATCGAATCCATGGTGGCTAACCGTCCTGACTGGTGTATCTCCCGTCAGCGCACCTGGGGCGTGCCGATGTCGCTGTTCGTGCACAAAGAGACGCAGGAACTGCATCCGAACACCCTGGAACTGATGGAAGAAGTGGCGAAACGCGTTGAAGTTGACGGCATTCAGGCGTGGTGGGATCTCGACGCCCGCGACATCCTGGGCGCTGACGCAGACAGCTACGAGAAAGTGCCGGATACCCTGGACGTGTGGTTCGACTCCGGTTCAACCCATGCCTCTGTGGTTGACGTGCGCCCTGAGTTCGCCGGTCACGCTGCCGACATGTATCTCGAAGGCTCCGACCAACACCGCGGCTGGTTCATGTCATCGCTGATGATCTCCACCGCCATGAAGGGTAAAGCACCTTACCGCCAGGTATTGACCCACGGCTTCACCGTGGATGGTCAGGGCCGTAAGATGTCCAAATCTATCGGTAACACCGTTTCTCCGCAGGACGTGATGAACAAACTGGGCGCGGACATTCTGCGTCTGTGGGTGGCCTCTACCGACTACACCGGCGAAATGGCGGTCTCTGATGAGATCCTGAAACGTGCTGCTGACAGCTATCGTCGTATTCGTAACACCGCGCGCTTCCTGCTGGCGAACCTGAACGGGTTCGATCCGGTAAAAGATATGGTGAAGCCAGAAGAGATGGTCGTGCTCGATCGCTGGGCGGTAGGCTGCGCGAAAGCGGCGCAGGAAGATATTCTTAAAGCCTATGAGTCTTACGACTTCCACGAAGTGGTGCAGCGCCTGATGCGCTTCTGCTCCATCGAGATGGGCTCGTTCTACCTCGACATCATTAAAGACCGTCAGTACACCGCGAAAGCGGACAGCGTGGCGCGCCGCAGCTGTCAGTCTGCGCTGTACCACATCGCAGAAGCGCTGGTGCGCTGGATGGCGCCGATCATGTCCTTCACCGCGGATGAAATCTGGGGTTACCTGCCGGGCGACCGTGAGAAGTATGTCTTCACCGGCGAGTGGTATGAAGGTCTGTTCGATCTCTCCAGCACCGAAGCGATGAACGATGCCTATTGGGACGAGCTGCTGAAAGTGCGTGGCGAAGTGAACAAGGTTATCGAGCAGGCGCGCGCTGACAAGAAAGTCGGTGGCTCTCTGGAAGCGACGGTGACCCTGTACGCGGAGCCTGAGCTGGCCGCGAAGCTGACCGCGCTGGGCGATGAATTACGATTTGTCCTGTTGACCTCCGGTGCGAAAGTTGCGGATTATGCCGAAGCTACTGCTGATGCTCAGCAGAGTGAACTGCTCAAAGGACTGAAGGTCGCACTGAGCAAAGCCGACGGTGAAAAATGCCCGCGTTGCTGGCATTACACCACTGATGTCGGTCAGGTGGCGGAACACGCAGACATCTGCGGACGCTGTGTAAGCAACGTCGCCGGTGACGGCGAAAAACGTAAGTTTGCCTGATGAGTAAAACTCTCTGTTCAACAGGACTGCGCTGGCTGTGGCTGGTGGTGGTGGTGCTGATTATTGATTTGGGCAGCAAGTTCCTGATCCTCCAGAATTTCGCTCTGGGGGATACGGTCCCGCTGTTTCCGTCGCTTAACCTGCACTATGCCCGCAACTATGGTGCGGCGTTTAGTTTCCTTGCCGACAGCGGTGGCTGGCAGCGCTGGTTCTTCGCGGGTATCGCTATCGGTATCTGCGTCGTGCTGGCGGTGCTGATGTACCGCTCAAAGGCCACGCAAAAGCTGAATAATATCGCCTACGCGCTGATCATTGGCGGCGCGCTGGGTAACCTGTTTGACCGCCTGTGGCACGGCTTTGTGGTCGATATGATCGACTTCTACGTTGGCGACTGGCACTTCGCGACCTTTAACCTCGCCGATAGCGCAATATGCGTTGGTGCGGCGTTAATCGTGCTGGAAGGCTTCTTGCCTAAACCGGCCGCGAAAGAGCAGGCGTAACAAAACCAGCCGGGTGACGCGTAGCGATCCCGGCCTACAGAATTTGTGGCCCCCGTAGGCCCGGTAAGCGTAGCGCCACCGGGCAACAGGTGACCCAAAACAAGCGAGCAATTTGCATGTCTAAATCCGTACAGAGCAACAGCGCGGTTCTCGTTCACTTTACGCTGAAGCTGGATGACGGCTCTACGGCCGAATCCACCCGCAACAATGGCAAACCAGCGCTGTTTCGTCTGGGTGACACCTCCCTGTCTGAAGGCCTTGAGCAGCAGCTTCTGGGTCTGAAAGAGGGCGAGAAAAAAGCGTTTTCGCTGGAGCCGGATGCGGCATTTGGCGTGCCAAGCCCGGACCTGATCCAGTATTTCTCGCGTCGTGAGTTTATGGATGCGGGTGAACCAGAAATCGGGGCGATTATGCTCTTTACCGCTATGGACGGCAGCGAAATGCCTGGCGTGATCCGAGAAATCAACGGCGATTCTATCACCGTCGATTTCAACCATCCGCTTGCCGGGCGTACCGTTCATTTTGATGTCGAAGTGCTGGAGATCGATCCGGCACTGGAGGAGTAAAATGCAGATCCTGTTGGCTAACCCGCGCGGCTTCTGCGCCGGTGTAGACCGCGCTATCAGCATTGTTGAAAACGCGCTGGAGATTTACGGCGCGCCGATTTACGTGCGTCACGAAGTGGTGCACAACCGTTACGTGGTCGACAGCCTGCGCGAGCGCGGTGCGATTTTTATCGAGCAGATCAGCGAAGTGCCGGACGGCGCAATCCTCATCTTCTCCGCGCACGGCGTCTCTCAGGCGGTACGCAACGAGGCGAAAAGCCGCGATCTGACCGTATTCGATGCCACCTGTCCGTTAGTGACAAAAGTGCATATGGAAGTGGCGCGCGCCAGCCGTCGTGGTGAAGAGTCAATTCTGATTGGTCACGCCGGTCACCCGGAAGTTGAAGGCACCATGGGCCAGTACAGCAACCCGGAAGGGGGCATGTACCTGGTCGAATCACCGGAAGATGTCTTTACGCTGGACGTGAAAAACGAAGCCCGTCTGTCGTTTATGACCCAGACGACGCTTTCCGTAGACGACACCTCAGACGTGATTGACGCCCTGCGCCAGCGCTTCCCGAAAATCGTCGGGCCGCGCAAAGATGATATCTGCTACGCAACCACCAACCGTCAGGAAGCCGTGCGCGCGCTGGCTGAACAGGCGGACGTGGTGCTGGTGGTCGGCTCGAAAAACTCCTCTAACTCTAACCGTCTGGCCGAACTGGCGCAGCGTATGGGGAAAGCAGCTTTTCTGATCGACGACGCAACGGACATTCAGGAAGCGTGGGTGAAAAACGCGGCCTGCGTCGGTGTTACCGCAGGCGCTTCAGCGCCGGATATCCTGGTGCAAAACGTCATTGCCCGCCTGCAAGAGCTGGGCGGTGGCGAAGCGGTGCCGCTGGAAGGCCGTGAAGAGAACATTGTCTTCGAAGTGCCGAAAGAGCTGCGAATCGACGCCCGCGAAGTGGAATAATGTCCTCTCAATCTTCAAAATGCCGGTGGCGAAAGCCTCCGGCATTTTTGTTTCTGGTTAACTGTGATTCACCATCAATATTGACGCTTTTATCACTAGGTTAATCGTTTAATCTGCCATCATGATATTGCTGTTCTCCTCGGGCCGGAGAGCGATATGAATTCAGACATCTTTTTGCCACCTCAGTTGACGTGGGCTACCGGCGCGCTAGCCGGCGGGCCGCTTATCCGCAAAACGACTCGTCTTGCGGATCTTCCTGGGATCTTCGCAGACGGCGAGGCGTGGAAGTGCGGCAATCCTCAAAAAAGTGTGTATGACGTAGACGTACTGGGC
>OJXA01000138.1_pt1 | contig 26599 bp, 25 predicted proteins | sample 1600581 | NCBI WGS metagenome assembly OJXA01 (sample SAMN04436615, study PRJEB24849) | human gut metagenome | biome: human gut; feature: NICU; material: stool | host: Homo sapiens | place: USA: Saint Louis, MO | collected 2009-12-13 | reverse complement strand
CCGTTCTACCGACTGAACTACAGAGGAATCGTGTGAACGGGGCGCATATTATCGATGCGCCCTGAGGATGTCAAAGGGTGAATGCAGATTTTCAATCGTTTGCCGATTTATTCTCCACTTCGCACATTTGTCAGGCACTTGCCGTTTCCGAAACCTCCTGCTCCGGTTTTTTTCGCGGATATTTCCACAGCCAGCGCCCGCTCACCATGCGCCAGTAGAACAGCGCGCCGCGCACGGCCCAGTCAAGGAACATCCCCAGCCAGACGCCGACAACGCCCATACCTAACATTACCCCCAGCGTGTAGCCCGCCACCACGCGACAGCCCCACATGCCGAGCATGGAGACCCACATCGCAAACCGGGCATCGCGCGCCCCTTTCAGCCCGGCAGGAAGTACCCAGGACGCGGCCCAAATTGGCATAAACGCCGCGTTGAGCCAAATGAGCACCTTCACGACCTCTTTCACGTCATTTTCATGCGTATAGAACGAGGCCATCAGCCCGGCAAAAGGCGCAGTTCCCCACGCAATCGCCGTCAGTCCAATAGTTGAAAGCCAGAAGACGTGCCGAAGTTGCCGTTCCGCCTGCCCTATCTGCCCCTTTCCGAGGCGTCTGCCGGTGATGATCGTCGACGCCGACCCCAGCGCGTTTCCCGGCAGGTTAATGAGCGAGGCGATGGAGAAGGCAATAAAGTTGCCGGCGATGACGTCTGTTCCCATCCCGGCAACAAACATCTGCGTCAGCAGTTTCCCACCGTTAAACAACACGGATTCGATGCTGGCCGGAATCCCGATCCCCATCACTTCCCAGATAATGGCGAAGTTAAGCGGACGGAAATAGCTTTTCAGCGTCAGGCGCAGCGATGGCGTAATTCCCGCCATCAGTACGCCAATTATCGCTGCCGCACCAATATAGCGGGAAATGGTCAGCCCTAAACCCGCGCCGACAAAGCCCAGCCCCTCCCAGGAAAAGACGCCATAAATCAAAACGCTGCTGATAATGATGTTCAGGATGTTCATGCCGCCGTTGATCAGCAGCGGGATTTTGGTATTCCCTGCTCCACGAAGCGCACCGCTACCAATCAGCGCGATGGCAGCCGCCGGATAACTCAGCACCGTCATTTCCAGGTAGGTGAGAGCCAGATCCTTCACCTCGCTGGTCGCTTCTCCCGCGACAATGTCGATAATTTCTTTGCCGTAATAATGGATAACCGCCGCAAGGATGATCGAAAAGAGGGTCATGATCATTAGCGACTGTCTGGCCGCTTCGCGGGCACGCTTCGGATCAAGCTTGCCCAGGCTAAACGCCACCACCACCGTCGTACCGAGATCGATAGCGGCAAAGAAGGACATCACAACCATGTTGAAACTGTCCGCCAGCCCTACCCCGGCCATGGCTTCTTTACCGAGCCAGCTCACCAGAAAGGTGCTCAGCACCCCCATTAGCAGGACGCAGGTATTCTCCAGGAAAATAGGCACGGCAAGGGGGGTGATTTCACGCCAGAAGAGAACTCGATAACTTTTACGTTTTGCATACCAGGGCGTGCGCATAATCGCCTGGCGTAGGGGTGCGGTGACGTTCAAAATGGACCTTAGCGAGAAAGTTGAAACTCCATTTCAAATGATGGGGCAGAAATGCGTATCCTGCAAAGTATTTTCCATAAAATTATGTTTGGATTTACAACAAAATGACGACAGAATCATCAAACAAACGCTTTTGCCTGAGATCAGGTTTGACAAAAGTTTTTTCGCCGCTAAGATAAGCCTCCACAACGATTCCTCTGTAGTTCAGTCGGTAGAACGGCGGACTGTTAATCCGTATGTCACTGGTTCGAGTCCAGTCAGAGGAGCCAAATTTAAAAAGCCTGCTTTTAGAGCAGGCTTTTTGCTTTTCTGCGTTCGTGAAATTGTCGGGTGGCGGCTTCACCTTACCCGACCTACGTGATAACAGTCCTGTAGGCCCGGTAAGCGCAGCGCCACCGGGCAACAGAGTGTGCGATTACTCGCCTTTAGCGTCGACGTTTTTGATTTCGCCCATCACTTTCAGCTTCTTGGAGATGTCGCGACGCTCTTTGGACAGCTCAGCGTTTTTGATGATGTAGTCATCAACGCGATCTTCATAATCGCTCTTCATGCTGGCGATGATGCCCTGAATAGCTTCAACGCTCATGCCAGGCTTGATGTAGTCGCTCAGGTTGTCCAGCAGCAGGACACGTTTCTGGTTGTCACGGATCTTCTTCTCTACGTCCTGGATTTCGCGCTGTAGCTTGTTTTTGCGGCGGAACAGGCGGACGAACTCCAGAACATCCTGGAACGAAGGCTTGGTAGTTTCCATTTTTACACCCCTGATAATGTGAGATTCGGATTCGTTAAAGCAACCGTTTTAACAGACAGCGGCTGCGAATGACAATGAGTATATCGTTTAAAACCATCATAACCCTAATTGTTGCTGAATCGAAGCAGCAGGCATCACATACGCTTTTTATTTGCGCAGTGCCCGGCAAATCAGCTGCGATAACAACTCCAGCTGTCGCGCCAGCTCCATACTCAGCCAGACATAACCATGGATGGGCGTTTCCGCCACATTGTCGCCCTGGCGCTCATTCATCAGCTGTTTAAGCTCGGCGACGATTTCGTTCAGCCGCTCGCTGTTCGCCCGTATCGGCTGTGGGTTACCTTCGTAGAGCGCATGGGCGATGGTCAGCAGGGTTTGTTGCGTCATCTGCTGCGTCTCTTTCAGCGTATGCGCGTTGAGCATCAGAAGATGGCTGGGGCGTGAGGCCCAGTGGGCATTGATTTGCAGTTCAAGCATACAGACCAGATTACGGCTGACCGTCTGAATAGCTTCAAAAATGGCTTTCTGGATATGGGTTTCTTTGCTTGCCGGGGTAATCAACCCGCGCATTTTGACCACATCATTGAGGATTTTTTGCAGGTGCTTTTCCAGACGCGGGCGCTCAATCAGATTCGGCGAAAACCCGGCCTGGTAGACCCGGTTAAATGCCGTGACGTAGTTTGCCATCTGAATGCGCCAGTGCAGGAAGGCGCGCTGCGGCCAGATGCCGGTAAACAGCATGGCGAGCAACGAGCCGAGGATCACGTCCCCGCTTCGCCACAATGCCGTGGTCATATCGCCCGCCGGTGCGCCGACCACAACCGCGAGCGTAATGCCAATCAGCAGCGCCTGATACGGTTTCTTGCCAAGGGCCAGCCATCCGCAAAGAAACATCGCCACCGCGCACCACAGCAACATGAACGGAAACGAAATCAGCTCCAGCTTCAGGGCAATAAGCCCAAGCGCTGAGCCTAAAACGGTACCGCCTATGCGTTCGAAAGCGCGCGGGACCACGTTCCCCCAGAATGAGATCGGCCCCATCACCACCACCAGCGTGATCAGCGGCCACGTCCCTTCCGGGATATCCAGCAAACGAACCAGTACGAAGGTCAACACAAACGCCAGCGCAATGCGGCAACCGTGCACCACGCGATAATGTTTGTATAACCGAATTTCAAAAGGGGTTAATGACTTGTCGGGGCGCACACCCGTCTCCAGCTCTACGGCAAACCACAATTGTACTGTGTTTTCAGCCGGGTGGATCGCGCCCGGCTGAAAAACCCTGCGTTTCGCAGGATTATCCCACTTTGTGCTCTACCGGTACAAACATCTCAATATCCCAGTAGCCGTCAGCATTGCCATCGTTCAGATAGCGTTCGAAGCAGGGTTTTGCCGCGATCTGGAATTTGTTGTCTTCCAGCAGGGAGTTGAAGAATTGATACCACGGAGTGGCGAAATCATGATTTTCGACGCGCGCGGCGGCAATAGCATACTCTCCGGCAGCAATTTCGGTCATCATCACCCCTTCGCTGTTTTCAGGAATAGTGAAATCGTCCGCTACCGTTACGGCGGTAACGCAGCGGAGCTTTTCTGCCGGCACGTCATCCGGATTGTCATAATAAACGGCCACCCACTCCTGCGGCTGAATATGACGCCCGTCTACCCACATGACCAGCTGTTCAAATCCCTGCTTGACCGTCTTTTCCCACGGCCCCACGAGATGAAAGCCAGCGATCGTACGTTTCTGTTGCTGCCTGATGCTGTAGTCCATGCTGCCTCCGTTTATTACTGTATATATATACACTGTAAAGCAGAATCGAGATTATCGGCAAACCAGGAGTGTTTATTATGTGAGCAGACTCGCAACACTGCCAGTCTGCCCAAAAAGGTCAGAGTTTATGATGCAGATAATCGCCGAGGCGGGAGAAAAGGCCGCCCTTTTCAACGCTTTCCAGCGTAACCAATGGCCAGTGCGCGACCACCTTGTCACGATCGTACAGCTGGATCTCCCCTACCCGCTGATGCGCGGCGATCGGCGCTTCCAGCTCTTTTTTATCCATCACGTATTTCGCCTTGATGTTCGGCACTTCCGATTTGGGTAATGCCAGCCAGAAGTCCTGATCCGTGCCCAGCGCGACCTGCTCTTTATCGCCGTACCAGATGCGCTCGCTTCCCACTTTTTTACCGTTATGCAGGATCTGCACCGTATCAAAATTTTGCTGTCCCCAGTGCAGCAGCTTGCGCGCCTGATCTTCACGTCCTTTCGGGCTGTCTGCCCCCATCACCACCGCAATCAGTCGACGCTGACCGTCCACCGCAGAGGCAATCAGGTTAAAGCCCGCGCCCGAGGTGTGACCCGTTTTCAGGCCATCCACGTTCATGGTCTTATCCCACAGCAGGCCGTTGCGGTTCTGCTGGGTGATGCCGTTCCAGGTCAGGCTCTTTTCGCTGTACATGTGGTAGAACTCAGGTTCGCCGTGAATGATGGCCCGGGAAAGCACGGCGAGATCGTAAGCGGAGCTGTGCTGACCCGGTGCATCCAGCCCGTGTACAGTTTCGAAGTGGGTATCGCGCAGGTTCAGCTTTTCAACGTAGTCATTCATCATCCTGACGAACTGCGGCTGACCGCCCGCCACGTGATCCGCCAGCGCCACGCAGGCATCATTGCCGGAATCAACAATCAGGCCGCGGCTGAGATCGCGCACGGAAACCCGATCGCCCTCCTTCAGAAACATCAGCGACGAACCGTCAAAGACCGGATTGCCTTTTGCCCAGGCGTCACGTCCGACCGTCACAATGTCATCGGGGCTGATGCGGTGGCTATCAATGGCGCGATCGACAACGTACCCCGTCATCAGTTTGGTCAGGCTCGCCGGATTGCGCTGCTGATGTTCGTTGCCCGCCGTTAAGATTTGACCCGTGGTGTAATCCATCAATACCCAGGAGCCAGCCTGGATGGCAGGCGGCTGAGGTGAAAAATCCAGCGGCTCGGCAGCCAGCGCGGATGAAATACTCGAAGCGAGTAAAGAAACAGCAATAAACAGACGGCGTTTCAACGGTATATCCTCAGGTCAGTAAAAATCGATGACCTTTTTACGGAAGTTCTGATGTCGTTACCTGCCTTAATTGCAAAAAAATGTGACAGCACGCAGATTTTTTCGGAACAAATCTCGCAAATTTCTTGCCTGACGGTGCTTTTTATTCGGACTGCTCACCCCAATCGTTTACCATAGAGACGTCAATTTTTAACAGGATGAGATTACTGGTGTCTGACTCTGCCGCGCGCCCGACTTTTTTGTTCCACGATTACGAAACCTTTGGCACCCATCCGGCGCTGGACCGACCGGCGCAGTTTGCGGCTATCCGTACCGATGACGAATTTAACGTCATCGGCGAACCCGAGGTGTTTTACTGTAAGCCCGCCGATGACTATCTGCCGCAGCCGGGCGCGGTAATGGTGACGGGCATCACGCCTCAGGAAGCGCGGGATAAAGGCGTTAGCGAAGCAGAATTTGCCCGTCGCATCCACGACCTGTTCACGGTGCCCAATACCTGCGTGGTGGGTTACAACAATATCCGTTTTGACGATGAAGTGACGCGCAATATCTTCTACCGCAACTTCTACGATCCGTATGCCTGGAGCTGGCAGAACCGTAATTCACGCTGGGATTTGCTGGATATCATGCGCGCCTGCTATGCGCTGCGCCCGGAGGGTATTAACTGGCCGGAGAACGACGACGGCTTGCCGAGCTTCAGGCTCGAGCACCTGACGCGGGCCAACGGCATTGAGCACAGCAACGCCCACGACGCGATGGCAGACGTTTACGCGACCATCGCTATGGCGAAACTTGTAAAAACCGCGCAGCCGCGCCTGTTTGAGTATCTGTTGGGCCATCGCAGCAAGCAAAAGCTGATGACGCTAATTGACGTGCCGCAGATGAAACCGCTGGTGCATATTTCAGGGATGTTCGGTGCGTGGCGCGGGAATACAAGCTGGGTGGCGCCGCTTGCCTGGCATCCGGACAACCGTAACGCCGTCATCATGGTGGATCTCGCCGGAGATATCTCCCCGCTGCTTGAGCTCGACAGCGACACCTTACGTGAACGGCTCTATACCCCGAAAGAGGCGCTGGGTGACCTGCCAGCCGTACCGGTAAAACTGGTGCACATTAATAAGTGCCCGGTGCTGGCGCAGGCCAACACGCTGCGCCCGGAAGACGCCGACCGGCTGGGGATTAACCGTCAGCACTGCCTCGACAACCTGAAAGTGCTGCGCGACAACCCGCAGGTGCGCGAGAAAGTTGTCGCCATTTTTGCCGAAGCAGAGCCGTTCGTGCCGTCTGAGAATGTGGATGCGCAGCTTTATAACGGCTTCTTCAGCGATGCCGATCGCGCGGCGATGAACATCGTGCTGCAAACCGACCCGCGTAACCTGCCCGCGCTGGATATCACCTTCGCAGATAAGCGCATTGAGAAGTTGATGTTTAATTATCGCGCGCGCAACTATCCCGGCACGCTGGATGAAGCAGAGCAGGAACGCTGGTTACAGCATCGGCGCAACGTGTTTACGCCGGAGTTTCTTAATAGCTACGCCCAGGAGCTGGAGATGCTTTACGGTCAGTATGAAGGGAATGCTGAGAAGCAGGCGCTGCTGAAAGCGCTGTTCCAGTATGCGCAAGAGATTGTCTGAATAGCGGGTACAAAAAAGCCGGAGGCGATGTCTCCGGCTTTTTTTTGCCGGGTGGCGCTAACGCTTACCCGGCCTACGAAACTGTAGGTCGGGTTGAGCATAGCCGTCACCCGACACAGTCTTACGCGACGTCTTCGTACTGAGGAACCGGGTTGCGGAAGCTCTTCGTCACACAGGCCAGGTAAACCAGGCCGATACCTGCCCAAATCAGGCCAAGCACCATTGAGCTCTCTTCCAGGTTGATCCACAGGGCGCCCACCGTCAGGGCACCACACACTGGCAGCACCAGATAGTTGATGTGGTCCTTCAGCGTCTTGTTGCGCTTCTCACGGATCCAGAACTGCGAAATCACGGAGAGGTTAACGAAGGTGAACGCCACCAGCGCACCAAAGTTAATCAGCGCCGTGGCCGTTACCAGGTCGAATTTAATCGCCAGCAGGGCAATAGCGCCCACCAGCAGCACGTTCCACGCCGGGGTACGCCATTTAGGATGCACGTAACCGAAGAAGCGGGTTGGGAACACACCGTCACGGCCCATCACGTACATCAGACGAGAAACGCCCGCGTGCGCAGCCATACCGGAAGCCAGTACGGTGACGCTGGAGAAGATCAGCACGCCCCACTGGAAGGTTTTACCCGCCACGTACAGCATAATTTCAGGCTGTGATGCATCCGGATCTTTAAAGCGAGAGATATCCGGGAAGTACAGCTGTAAGAAGTAAGACGCACCGATGAAGATCAGGCCGCCAATCAGCGCGGTCAGGAAAATCGCTTTCGGGATCACGCGCTCAGCGTCTTTGGTCTCTTCAGACAGAGAAGAGATACCGTCGAAGCCCAGGAACGAGAAGCACAGGATAGTCGCACCGGTGATCATCGGCACTACGTGAGCGCCTTCAGACCAGAACGGACGGGTGCTGGTCAGCGTACCTGCGCCTTCACCGTGGGAAACGCCGTAGATGATCAGCCCAACGATAACCGCAACAATCCCCATCTGAAGGATCACAATCAGGGTGTTGAAGTTAGCCACGGTCTTGATACTGCGCAGGTTAGAGATGGTCATAAAGGCCACCAGCGCCACAACGAAGATCCACGACGGCACGGAAGGCACCAGCGCTTCGAAGTAAATTTTTGCCAGCAGAATGTTGATCATCGGCATGAACAGGTAGTCCAGCAGTGATGACCAGCCCACCATAAAGCCAACCGCCGGGCTAATGGATTTCTGAGCATAGGTGTACGCAGAGCCTGCGGACGGGAAACGGCGAACCAGTTTACCGTAGCTCAGCGCTGTAAAGAGGATGGCGACCAGCGCAAAGGCGTACGCCGTTGCAACGTGACCGTCAGTAAGGCCTGATACGATACCGAATGTATCGAACAGCGTCATCGGTTGCATATAGGCAAGGCCCATCATAACAACCGGAATCAACGTAAGCGTTTTACGTAATTCCACGCGAGAGGTGTTTGGAGTTGCGTTATGCGACATAGTTATTCTCCTTTACGGTGATAACCGCCACGTAAGCGAAAAATTGCCCCATTTCTTTCTTCCTCAGCGACAACAACTGTCGGATTTTAGTAAGTATCTATCCGGTACGAAGCCCGGCCTCTTGGTTTTTAGTTTCGTTTCGTACATGCAAAAAAAAATAACCGACGCCTTTTATATCGTCGATTATTCATTTGTTTGCAGCGGCGGCATTTTGCCCTATTCCAGATACAAAAGGCAATACATTGAGAAACCTGCCCATAAATTAATTTTACTAACTGATTGATTTCCCATCATCTGCCTGAGCGTAAACTGTGGCGATAGCACTATTTGCTAAAATTTCGTCTCGCCACCAGGCGCTGGCAAGCCCGGCGGTCTGTTCATTCCAGCCCACCCATACCGATTCGTTACTGCTCTGCGCTAAAACCTGTTTTTCCACCAGCGCTCCGCTGTCAATAAACCGCTGCGCTAAATAACGGGGAAGGTAACCGCACCCCAGGCCGCTTATTTGCAGCTCCAGCTTGGTTTTAAAATCAAAAACGGTGATGGCCTCCTGCTCATCCAGCAGCTGCGATGAAATGCCGCATTCGGGGCGAGAACTGTCTCCAACCACAATGGCGCGATAGTTTTTAATGACGCGTCGGGTAACAGGCTCCGGTTCATTCGCCAGCGGGTGATGAGGCGCAACGGCAAAAACCTGCTCCAGAACACCGAGCCGCGCAAAACCAAATTCGCTCAACTGGGGAGGCTCATGCAGCGCCCCAACGATGATATCCGCCCTGCCCTGCGTCAGGGCCTCCCAGGAACCGCCCAGCACGCCATTGATAAAAACCAGCCGGGTGACGCTGTGGCGCTGATAGAACGCCTCAATAAGCGGGGTAAGCAGGGAGAAAGGGAATGTATCATCAACCCCAATCACCAGCTCATTTTCCCAGCCCTGGTGAAGCTTAACGGCCTGTTTTTCCAGCTCGCGAACCGTATGCAGCACGTCACGCCCTTTTTCCAGCAGCATCTGCCCTGTACGGGTGAAACGCGCGCGATGCCCGGTGCGGTCAAGGATTTGGATATTAAGATCGCTCTCGAGCTTTTGCACGGTGTAGCTCAGAGCCGAAGGGGTTTTATAGAGCTTCGCCGAGGCGGCGGCAAAGCTCCCCTCTTTTTCCAGCGCATCCAGAATAACAAGAACATCCAGCAGCGGTTTCATCTTCGCCCCCTTGCGGTGTGCGATTGTCTCCGCCGGCGCAATTATTCCATGGGCATAACCAGCGGATCGGGATACTGATATTCAAATCCCAGTTCATGGCAAATACGATTGCCATCAATAATTTTGCCTTTGCGTTCCCCCTGCGCCTCGCTGAATACCGGCGGCGCCAGACCCAGCTGGCGCGCCATCAGCGGATAAAAGGTACTGCGCGGCGGATGCGAAGGCGCACATATATTATAGATGTGCCCCCCTTTCGGAGCCTGCAAAAGCAGTTCTATTGCGCCGATAACATCCTCAAGATGCACAAGATTAACCCCGTGCTGGCCATCCGGCGCGGATTTACCGGCAAAGAAGCGCCCCGGATGACGCCCCGGCCCCACCAGTCCGGCCAGGCGTAAGATATCCACCTGCGTGCCAGGCAGATTGTGCAGCCAGTCTTCCAGCTCTTTCAGTACCCGGCCGCTGGCGGTCACCGGACGGCGCTCGGTGTTTTCTTTCGCCGTACCGTCGATATCGCCATAGACGGAGGTGGAGCTGGTGAAAATGATACGCGGGATATGGTGCGCCAGGGCGCTGTCGACAATCTCCTGCACCGCCTGCAAGTAAAACGTCTCGCCCGGGCCGCTGCGCCGCGCCGGTAAGGTAATGACCAGCGCGTCCACATTCATCAGTTCATCCAGCTCGTCGGTATCGCAGATAAGCTCGGGTTCGAGACGCAGCTCGACACCATCAATGCCGCACATGCGTGCCGCTTCAACCCCATCTCGGGTGGTCTTACTCCCTGTCACCTGCCAGCCTTTCGCGGCTAATGACATCGCTAGTGGCATTCCTAACCACCCTAACCCGACAATCGCGACCTTTTTCATTACATTCTCCGCTTAACGATGCCTGTTATAAGGCTACGCCAGCCTGGTGGAACGCACAATTCATACCATCAATATGAAATGAATTAATGATCAAAAAAAGCCCTTGCTTTATGGCGTACAACTGGTTTAGGTTAAAAGACATCAAATGCATAAGCATTCAACGAGAATTTATATGACACGCGTTCCTTTTAAAAACCACCATCATCACCATCATCCTGACTAGTCTTTCAGGCGATGTGTGCTGGAAGACGTTTGGATCTTCCAGTGGTGCATGAACGCATGAAAAAGCCCCCGGAAGATCTTCTTCCGGGGGCTTTTTTTTGGACCGCATTCAGACAGGTTAAAACAGGTTAACGAGGAACACAGAATGTTAGATAACTCACGTTTACGCATAGCTATTCAAAAATCAGGCCGTTTAAGCGACGATTCACGCGAACTGCTGGCCCGTTGCGGGATTAAAATCAACCTGCACACCCAGCGCCTGATCGCCCTGGCTGAAAATATGCCGATCGACATTCTGCGCGTACGTGATGACGATATCCCGGGCCTGGTGATGGATGGCGTCGTTGATCTCGGCATCATCGGCGAAAACGTACTGGAAGAAGAGTTATTAACCCGCCGAGCGCAGGGCGAAGATCCGCGTTACTTTACCCTGCGTCGTCTGGACTTTGGCGGCTGCCGCCTGTCGCTGGCCACGCCGGTCGATGAAGCCTGGGACGGCCCGGCCGCGCTGAACGGCAAACGTATCGCCACCTCTTACCCTCACCTGCTGAAGCGTTACCTCGATCAAAAAGGCGTGCAGTTTAAATCCTGTCTGCTGAATGGCTCTGTTGAAGTGGCGCCGCGTGCGGGCCTGGCCGATGCCATCTGTGACCTCGTGTCCACCGGCGCCACGCTCGAAGCGAACGGCCTGCGCGAAGTGGAGGTGATCTACCGCTCCAAAGCGTGCCTTATCCAGCGCGACGGCGAGATGGCCGACGCCAAACAGCAGCTCATCGACAAACTGCTGACCCGCATTCAGGGCGTGATTCAGGCGCGTGAATCCAAATACATCATGATGCATGCGCCGACCGAGCGCCTGGACGAAGTGATTGCCCTGTTGCCGGGCGCTGAGCGTCCAACCATTCTGCCGCTGGCGGGCGACCAGCAGCGCGTGGCGATGCACATGGTGAGCAGCGAAACCCTGTTCTGGGAAACCATGGAAAAACTGAAGGCGCTGGGCGCAAGCTCCATTCTGGTGCTGCCAATTGAGAAGATGATGGAGTAACGACCATGAGCTTTAACACAATCATCGACTGGAATACCTGTAGCGACGCGCAACAGCGCGAGCTGCTGATGCGCCCGGCAATTTCCGCCTCGGAGAGCATCACCCGCACCGTGGCGGAGATCCTCGATAACGTCAAAGCCCGCGGGGACGACGCGCTGCGCGAGTACAGCGCGAAGTTTGATAAAACTGAGGTCGACGCGTTACAGGTTACCGAGCAGGAAATCATTGATGCCAGCAATCGTCTGGGTGATGACATCAAACAGGCGATGGCCGTCGCGGTGAAAAATATTGATACCTTCCACACCGCGCAGAAATTGCAGGCGGTGGATGTGGAAACCCTGCCCGGCGTACGCTGCCAGCAGGTGACACGCCCGGTGGCGTCCGTCGGCCTCTATATTCCTGGCGGCTCTGCCCCGCTGTTTTCGACCGTCCTGATGCTGGCCACCCCGGCACGTATTGCCGGTTGTCAGAAGGTGGTGCTCTGCTCTCCGCCACCGATCGCCGACGAGATCCTGTACGCGGCGAAGCTGTGCGGCGTGCAGGCGATCTATAAAGTGGGCGGTGCGCAGGCGATTTCCGCCCTGGCGTTCGGGACGGGATCCATTCCGAAGGTCGACAAAATCTTTGGCCCGGGTAATGCCTACGTGACCGAGGCGAAACGCCAGGTCAGCCAGCGTCTGGACGGCGCGGCGATTGATATGCCTGCCGGTCCGTCTGAGGTGCTGGTGATTGCCGACAGCGGCGCTACACCGGATTTCGTGGCCTCTGACCTGCTCTCGCAGGCCGAGCACGGCCCTGACTCGCAGGTAATTTTACTGACGCCAGATGCCGACATGGCAAAACGCGTGGGCGACGCCGTTGAGCGTCAGCTGGCTGACCTGCCGCGGGCGGAAACGGCGCGTCAGGCGCTATCCGCCAGCCGCCTGATTGTGGCCCGCGATCTTGACCAGTGCATCGCCATCTCCAACCAGTACGGTCCTGAGCACCTGATTATTCAGACCCGCAACGCGCGCGAACTGGTCGACAGCATAACCAGCGCAGGCTCGGTGTTCCTCGGCGACTGGTCACCGGAATCCGCCGGGGATTACGCCTCCGGCACCAACCACGTGCTGCCCACGTATGGCTATACCTCAACCTGCTCCAGCCTGGGGCTGGCGGATTTCCAGAAGCGCATGACCGTGCAGGAACTCTCCCGCGAGGGATTTGCCTCGCTGGCGTCGACCATTGAAACCCTGGCCGCCGCCGAGCGCCTGACTGCCCACAAAAATGCCGTGACGCTGCGCGTTGCCGCCCTGAAGGAGCAAGCATGAACATCGAAGAATTAGCCCGCGAAAATGTCCGTCGCCTGACGCCCTATCAGTCTGCGCGTCGTCTGGGCGGGAACGGCGACGTCTGGCTGAATGCCAATGAATATCCCACGGCGGTGGCCTTTGAGCTCTCGCAGCAGACGCTGAACCGCTACCCGGAGTGTCAGCCGAAAGCGGTGATCGAGAACTATGCGCAGTATGCAGGCGTGAAGCCTGAGCAGGTGCTGGCCAGCCGTGGGGCTGATGAAGGGATTGAGCTGCTGATCCGCGCCTTCTGTGAGCCGGGTAAAGACGCGGTGATGTACTGCCAGCCTACCTACGGGATGTACAGCGTCAGCGCCGAAACCTTTGGCGTGTCCTGCCGCAACGTGCAGGCGCTCGACAACTGGCAGCTGGATTTGCAGGGCATCGCCGATAACCTCGACGGCGTGAAGGTGGTGTTTGTCTGTAGCCCGAACAACCCCACCGGGCAGATTATTCATCCGCAGGATATCCGCACCCTGCTGGAGATGACGCGCGGCAAGGCCCTGGTCGTCGCTGATGAAGCCTATATTGAGTTCTGCCCGCAGGCGACGCTGGCAGGCTGGCTTGAGGAGTATCCGCATCTCGTTGTGCTGCGTACCCTTTCCAAAGCCTTCGCCCTCGCCGGCCTTCGCTGTGGATTTACGCTGGCGAATAAAGCGGTTATCGACCTGCTGTTGAAAGTGATTGCCCCGTATCCGCTCTCAACGCCGGTTGCCGATATTGCGGCACAGGCGCTGGCCCCGCAGGGCATCAGCGCGATGCGCGAGCGTGTGGCGCAGATCCTGGAAGAGCGTCAGTATCTTGTCGATGCCCTGAAAACGATTCCGTGCGTGGAAGAGGTGTTCGACTCGGAAACCAACTACATCCTGGTGCGCTTCACCGCCTCAAGCGCGATATTTAAATCGTTGTGGGATCAGGGCATTATCTTACGAGACCAGAATAAACAACCTACCCTGAGCGGCTGCCTGCGTATTACCGTCGGCACCCGTGCAGAGAGCCAGCGCGTGATTGACGCCCTGAAAGCGGAGAAAGTATGAGTCAGAAGTATCTCTTTATCGATCGTGACGGCACCATCATCTCGGAGCCACCCAGCGATTTTCAGGTCGATCGTTTCGACAAGCTGGCCTTTGAACCCGATGTGATCCCGGTGCTGCTGAAGCTTCAGAAAGCAGGCTATAAGCTGGTGATGATCACCAACCAGGACGGTCTGGGCACCGACAGCTTCTCGCAGGTAGACTTTGACGGCCCGCACAACCTGATGATGCAGGTGCTGACCTCGCAGGGCATCGCCTTCGACGAGGTGCTGATCTGCCCGCATATGCCTGCCGACGAGTGCGACTGCCGCAAGCCAAAAGTGAAGCTTGTTGAACGTTATCTGGCGGAAGAGGCGCTGGATAAAAGCAACAGCTATGTGATCGGCGATCGCGTCACGGATATCACGCTGGCGGACAACATGGGCATTGCGGGCCTGCGCTATAACCGCGACACGCTAAACTGGGCGATGATTGGCGAGCAGCTCACCCGACGCGACCGCTATTCCCACGTTGAACGCAACACCAAAGAGACGCAGATCGACGTGAAGGTCTGGCTCGACCGCGAAGGCGGCAGCAAGATCCACACCGGCGTCGGTTTCTTTGACCACATGCTGGATCAAATCGCCACGCACGGCGGCTTCCGTATGGAGATCACCGTTAAGGGCGACCTGTATATCGACGATCACCACACCGTGGAAGATACCGGCCTGGCGCTGGGCGAAGCCCTGAAGCTGGCGCTCGGCGACAAGCGCGGCATCAACCGCTTCGGCTTTGTTCTGCCGATGGACGAGTGCCTGGCGCGCTGCGCGATGGATATCTCCGGGCGTCCGCACCTGGAATACAAAGCCGACTTTACCTATCAGCGCGTGGGCGATCTCAGCACCGAGATGGTGGAACACTTCTTCCGCTCGCTTTCTTACACCATGGGCCTGACGCTGCACCTGAAAACCAAAGGCAAAAACGATCACCACCGCGTAGAGAGCCTGTTCAAAGCCTTTGGCCGTACCCTGCGCCAGGCGATCCGCGTGGAAGGTGACGCCCTGCCCTCGTCGAAAGGAGTGCTGTAATGAACGTGGTGATTCTGGACACCGGATGCGCCAATCTGAACTCCGTACAGTCGGCGATTATGCGCCACGGCTACGAGCCGGTGGTGAGCCGCGACCCGGACGTGGTGCTGCGTGCGGATAAACTCTTTCTGCCGGGCGTTGGCACCGCCCAGGCGGCGATGGATCAGATCCATGAGCGCGAGCTGGTGGATCTCATCAAAGCCTGTACTCAACCGGTGCTGGGCATTTGCCTCGGCATGCAGCTGCTTGGCCGCCGCAGCGAAGAGAGCAACGGCGTTGATCTGCTGGGCATTATTGAAGAAGACGTGCCGAAAATGACCGACCACGGCCTGCCGCTGCCGCACATGGGCTGGAACCGCGTTTATCCGAAGGCGGGCAACAGGCTGTTCCAGGGTATTGAAGACGGCGCGTACTTCTATTTCGTCCACAGCTACGCCATGCCCGTGAATGCCTACACCATCGCTCAGTGCAATTACGGCGAGGCGTTCACCGCCGCCGTGCAGAAAGATAACTTTTACGGCGTGCAGTTTCACCCGGAACGCTCCGGCGCCGCCGGTGCGCAACTGCTGAAAAATTTCCTGGAGATGTGATGATAATTCCCGCTTTAGATTTAATTGACGGCACGGTAGTTCGTCTCCACCAGGGCGATTACGGGCAGCAGCGCGACTACGGCAACGACCCGCTGCCGCGGTTACAGGCTTACGCCGCGGAGGGCGCTGAGGTGTTGCATCTGGTCGATCTGACCGGCGCGAAAGATCCGGCGAAGCGCCAGATCCCGCTGCTTAAAACACTGGTGGCTGGCGTGGACGTCCCGGTGCAGGTGGGCGGCGGCGTGCGTACGGAAGCCGATGTTGCCGCCTTACTGAACGCGGGCGTGGCGCGCGTGGTAGTGGGTTCGACCGCTGTGAAAGATCCTGAGACGGTCAAGGGCTGGTTCCGCCGCTTCGGTGCGGATGCGCTGGTGCTGGCGCTGGATGTGCGCATTGACGCGCAGGGTAACAAACAGGTCGCGGTCAGCGGCTGGCAGGAAAACTCCGGCGTAACGCTGGAAGAGCTGGTCGGGATGTATCTTCCGGTAGGGCTGAAGCACGTCCTGTGCACGGATATTTCACGCGATGGTACGCTCGCAGGCTCTAACGTCTCGCTGTATGAAGAGGTTTGCGCGCGTTATCCGCAGGTGGCGTTTCAGTCCTCTGGCGGTATCGGCGACCTGGCGGATATCGCCGCTCTGCGCGGAACCGGTGTACGTGGCGTGATCGTGGGTCGCGCGCTGCTGGAAGGCAAATTTACGGTGAAGGAGGCGATTCAATGCTGGCAAAACGGATAATTCCCTGCCTGGACGTGCGTGATGGTCAGGTTGTAAAAGGCGTGCAGTTCCGCAACCACGAGATCATTGGCGACATCGTTCCGCTGGCAAAACGCTATGCCGAAGAAGGCGCAGACGAACTGGTATTTTACGATATCACCGCCTCCAGCGATGGCCGCGTGGTGGACAAAAGCTGGGTGGCGCGCGTGGCAGAGGTGATTGATATTCCCTTCTGCGTGGCGGGCGGGATTAAATCTGCTGACGATGCGGCGAAAATTCTCTCTTTCGGTGCGGACAAAATTTCGATTAACTCCCCTGCGCTTGCAGATCCGGCGCTGATTACGCGTCTGGCGGACCGCTTTGGCGTGCAGTGCATTGTCGTGGGGATCGACACCTGGTTTGATACCGCGACGGGCAAATATCACGTCAACCAGTACACCGGCGATGAAAGCCGCACGCGCGTCACACAATGGGAGACGCTGGACTGGGTGCAGGAAGTACAAAAACGCGGTGCGGGTGAAATCGTGCTGAACATGATGAACCAGGACGGCGTACGCAACGGTTACGACCTCGAGCAGCTGAAAAAAGTGCGCACGGTCTGCCACGTTCCGCTGATTGCCTCCGGCGGCGCGGGCACCATGGAACACTTCCTTGAAGCCTTCCGCGATGCGAACGTAGACGGCGCGCTGGCCGCTTCCGTGTTCCACAGACAGATTATCAATATTGGTGAGTTAAAAACGTACCTGGCCGACCAGGGCGTGGAGATCAGGGTATGTTAACAGAGCAACAACAGGCGCAGCTGGACTGGGAAAAAACTGACGGATTACTGCCGGTGGTTGTACAGCATGCCGTTTCAGGCGAAGTGCTGATGCTGGGATACATGAACCAGGAGGCACTGGCAAAAACGATCGACAGCGGCAAGGTGACGTTTTTCTCGCGCACCAAACAGCGCCTGTGGACGAAAGGGGAAACCTCGGGCCACTTCCTGAACGTGGTCAGCATTACGCCAGACTGCGACAATGACACCCTGCTGGTGCTGGTCAACCCGATTGGCCCGACCTGTCACAAAGGCACCAGCAGCTGCTTTGGCGAGGCGAGCCACCAGTGGCTGTTCCTCTATCAGCTGGAACAGCTGCTGGCAGAGCGTAAATCAGCGGATCCCGAGAGCTCGTACACGGCGAAGCTGTACGCCAGCGGCACCAAACGTATTGCGCAGAAAGTGGGTGAGGAAGGCGTTGAAACGGCGCTGGCGGCCACCGTGCATGACCGTGAGGAGCTGACGAACGAAGCGTCGGATTTGATGTATCACCTGCTGGTGCTGCTTCAGGATCAGGAACTGGATTTAACGACGGTGATTGAGAATTTGCGGAAACGACATAAATAAAAAAAGACCGGGGAGACCCGGTCTTTTTTGTGTGTAAATCAGGCTCTTGGCTTGTAGTTTCTCAGCGCGTTACGGCCGAGGACGACAGCAGAACCGATAATTCCGCCGAGCAGTACGGCAAGGATGAGGGTAATAGCAATTTTCGGGCTGTCGCGTCGGATAGGCAGGTTCGGCTTCATGACGTAACGATAGACGTGAATAGTGTCTGGGTTAACGTTGAGGTTCTGAATATCCAGTAAATTTTGTTTGGTTTGGTAGTAAGCGCCTGAGAAGACCAGCGGGCGAGACGCTTCGTTATCAACCATTGACTTGAGCGCTACGGTACCCAACAGGAACATGGTTTCCTGAGTAACATCCTGAGTCTGTTGAAGCTGCGGAGTGGTGATCTTAGCGGCTTCTGCGTTCTTCAGCGCCTCAGTAATCTGCTTGATGCGTAGATCTTTCTGCTCCTGAGCAACTTTCTCCTGATTCTGGAGGGAGTCGTTCAGGGTTGTGATCTGCTGCTTGAGGTTATCTCTGAGATCAAGCGTCAGTTCTTTTGCCGTCTGCTCGTCAACCTGCTGAATGTACTGAGCTAATTGCTTTTGAGCTGCTTCAGCGGATTCGCCCTGATAGCTTACGGTTAAAGGCAAACTTTGTCCTTTAACGGTAGGCTCAATAGTCAGTTTTTCCGGATCTTCCTGATTCTCCAGCGCCTGAGCTAATGCCGAGAAGGAGGAATTGAAACGTCCAATAGCACGATTCTGAATGTCTAACATGGAGGGAGCTGCCCCGCCATAGAGGATATTCAATGCATTGGAATAGGTGGCGATTTGTGCCGCATCAGGCTGGGCTATGATGGCTGATGACGTCCATTTCTCTTTGGCTACAGTGATGTAAACGCCAGCAAGAACGATAAAAGCAGCAATAAAAGCCCCTATTACCCACTTACCACGCCACAGCTGTAGCATTACATCAAGTAAATCAATTTGCTCCGGGTCATTGTTACGTGCGACCAGGTTATTGTTGTTTTGCGTCATACAATCCCTAACAGATGAAAAAGGGCAAAAACAATCTTGTTTCCATAGTGTATCTGTTGCTGGGGATTTTTCTATAAGAATCCGATGAGTTATATCGGAAAGATGGGTTATGTAAGTTAAAGGCGACGCGCTATCATAGTTGGATTCTGATGTCTGGGGCATCAATAAGAACACTGTAAATGAGGGAAGCTATGAAATTTCTGGTAACGGGCGCGGCGGGCTTTATCGGTTCTCATGTCAGCAAGCGCCTGCTTGATGCAGGGCATGAAGTTGTTGGGCTTGATAATCTGAATGATTACTATGACCCTAACCTCAAACTCGCTCGCCTTGAACTGCTTAAATCCGAGAGTTTCACCTTCCACAAGCTGGACTTAGCGGACTGCGAGGGCATGGCTGCGCTCTTCGCCAATGAGAAATTTGACCGCGTAATCCATCTTGCCGCACAGGCGGGTGTCCGTTACTCGCTGGAAAACCCGCATGCCTACGCTGATGCAAACCTGGTAGGTCACCTGAACGTGCTGGAAGGCTGTCGCCACAATAAGGTTCAGCATCTTCTGTATGCGTCATCCAGTTCTGTTTACGGCCTCAACCGTAAGATGCCGTTTTCTACTGACGACTCCGTAGACCATCCGGTTTCCCTGTATGCGGCAACCAAAAAAGCCAATGAGTTGATGTCGCATACCTATTCGCATCTGTACAATCTGCCGACCACTGGCCTGCGCTTCTTTACCGTCTATGGCCCATGGGGGCGCCCGGACATGGCGCTGTTTAAATTCACCAAAGCCATGATTGAAGGCAACAGCATCGACGTATACAACTACGGCAAGATGAAGCGCGACTTCACCTATATCGATGATATTGCGGAGGCGATTATTCGCCTACAGGACGTCATTCCTCAGGCCGATGCCGACTGGACGGTCGAAACCGGTTCGCCAGCAACCAGTTCTGCCCCGTATCGCGTGTATAACATCGGTAACAGTTCACCTGTCGAACTGATGGATTACATCACCGCGCTTGAAGAGGCGCTGGGCAAGGAAGCGATGAAAAATATGATGCCGATCCAGCCGGGGGACGTGCTGGAGACCAGTGCGGACACCAAAGCGCTGTATGACGTTATTGGGTTTAAACCACAAACCTCAGTCAAAGAAGGCGTGAAAAACTTCGTCGACTGGTACCGCAACTTCTATAACGTTTAAAAACAAAAAACCCGGCAATCTGCCGGGTTTTTTATATCACGATTTTAATCAGTCGCTGCCGAACAAATCGCGGGTATAGACTTTATCTTTCACGTCCGCCAGCTCTTCCGCCATACGGTTGGAGATAATTACATCCGCTTCTTTCTTGAATGCATCCAGATCGCGAATGACGCGAGAGTGGAAGAACTCGTCTTCCTGCATGGCCGGTTCATAAATAATGACCTGCACGCCCTTCGCCTTAATACGCTTCATGATCCCCTGAATGGAAGAAGCGCGGAAGTTATCGGAACCGCTCTTCATGATCAGGCGATAAACACCCACCACTTTCGGCTGACGCGCGAGAATGGAATCCGAGATGAAGTCTTTACGCGTGCGGTTGGCATCCACAATGGCAGAAATCAGGTTGTTCGGCACCGCCTGATAGTTTGCCAGCAGCTGCTTGGTATCTTTTGGCAGGCAGTAGCCACCGTAACCGAAGGACGGGTTGTTGTAATGGTTACCGATACGCGGATCAAGACACACGCCCTCGATGATCTGACGGGTGTTGAGACCTAAGCTCTCGGCATAGCTGTCAAGTTCGTTGAAGTAAGCCACACGCATCGCCAGATAGGTATTGGCGAAAAGCTTAATGGCCTCTGCCTCGGTGGAATCGGTGAACAGCACCGGAATATCTTTTTTGATTGCGCCTTCCTGAAGCAACGCAGCAAAACGCTCCGCACGCTCGGAACGCTCGCCAATCACGATACGGGATGGGTGCAGGTTATCGTATAACGCCCTGCCCTCGCGGAGAAATTCCGGCGAGAAGAAGACATTATCAATACCCAACTCTTCTTTAATCGATTTGGTGAAACCCACTGGAATTGTCGACTTGATGATCATCACTGCGTTCGGGTTGATTGCCGTAACGTCTTTAATCACCGCTTCAACGGTAGAGGTATTGAAGTAGTTGGTTTTAGGATCATAGTCGGTTGGCGTGGCGATGATGACGAAATCCGCATCGCGGTAAGCATCTTCTTTGTCCGTGGTAGCGCGGAAGTTCAGCGGTTTGGTCGCGAGGTATTCTTCAATCTCTTTATCGACGATCGGGGACTTCTTCTGGTTAAGCATGTCCACTTTTGCCTGCACGATATCCAGCGCAACCACTTCGTGGTTTTGTGCAATCAGAATACCGTTTGAGAGACCAACATAGCCTGTTCCGGAGATAGTTATTTTCATTTGTTTGACTTCTACACGTTTGAGTTTTTGATGACCATAACACAGTCACCACAATGATTAACTAAGCGTTTTTTATCGCTAACCTTCATTCGCTGTCAAGGTTTCAGGTTTTTTGAAAAATGTTTTTGCTGAACAAAAAGACCTGTCGTTACACTAAGCAAAGTACCTGTTTTACAGCGACAATAAGACGTTAAAGGGCAGTCGAGAGTAAGCAGAGGAAAACTGCTTACTTCGTCAAATCAGACTAATCCCTTGGTCAGATTCAGCAGATACTGACCATACCCGGTCTTTTTCAATGGTTCAGCGAGTACCCGAAGTTGTTCGGCATCAATAAAACCTCGTCGGAACGCAATCTCTTCAGGACATGAAACTTTTAGCCCCTGTCGCTCTTCAATTGTGGCGATAAAATTGCTTGCCTCGATCATACTCTGATGCGTTCCGGTATCCAGCCAGGCATAGCCGCGTCTCATCATCGCGACAGACAATCGTCCCTGCTGCATATAGATGCGGTTGATGTCGGTAATTTCGAGTTCACCTCGCTCGGACGGCGTTAAGCTTTTGGCCATCTCAATCACATCGTTGTCGTAAAAATAAAGACCGGTTATTGCGTAATTACTCTTGGGTTGCTGAGGCTTCTCCTCAAGGCCAATTGCAGTACCGTCTTTATCAAACTCAACGACGCCATAGCGTTCCGGGTCGCTGACATGATAGGCGAATACGGTCGCACCCTCTTGCTGGCTTGCTGCGCCTTCAAGCAATCTGGGGAGATCGTGTCCGTAGAAAATATTATCGCCTAATACCAGCGCACAATTATCCTCACCGATAAACTCTTCACCCAGAATAAAAGCTTGTGCCAGTCCATCAGGACTTGGTTGCACTTTGTACTGGATATGCAATCCCCACTGGCTACCGTTCCCGAGCAGTTGTTCAAAACGCGGAGTGTCCTGAGGCGTGCTGATAATCAGAATATCCCGTATACCTGCCAGCATAAGCGTAGAGAGCGGATAATAGATCATTGGCTTATCGTAAATTGGCAACAATTGCTTGCTTACGGCCATAGTCACGGGATAAAGACGTGTACCCGATCCGCCAGCTAATATAATCCCTTTACGTTTCGTCATTTACTTACGCTCCCCATAATTTTGCTCAATCCAGCTCTTATAGGCGCCGCTTTTTACATTCGATACCCACTCCTGGTTATTCAAATACCATTCAACCGTTTTACGGATGCCACTTTCAAACGTTTCCACAGGAGTCCATCCAAGCTCGTCGCTAATTTTATGAGCATCAATTGCATAACGTCTGTCGTGACCTGGTCGGTCCGCGACATAAGTAATTTGTGCGCGATAGGATGTTTCTTTCGGTACCATTTCATCGAGCAGATCACAAATGGTCTGAACAACTTCAATATTTTTCTTCTCGTTATGACCGCCAATATTATAGGTTTCTCCCGGCTTACCCGTGGTCAGAACCGTATACAGTGCACGAGCATGGTCTTCAACGTATAACCAGTCACGGATTTGATCGCCCTTACCGTAAATCGGCAATGGTTTATTATCCAGCGCATTAAGGATAACAAGAGGAATCAGCTTTTCAGGAAAGTGGTATGGGCCATAATTATTCGAACAATTTGTCACAATCCCGGGTAAACCATAGGTGCGTATCCAGGCTCGAACTAAATGGTCGCTGGACGCTTTTGACGCTGAGTAAGGGCTGCTTGGCTGGTACGCTGTTTTCTCAGTAAACAGCGGTAACGGGGTGGAGTCATAATGTTCATCGGGATGAGGCAGATCGCCGTAAACCTCATCAGTTGAAATGTGATGGAAACGGAAAGTAGATTTTGCTGCCTCATCCAGTGAAGACCAGTAAGCACGGCTTGTTTCTAACAGGATATAGGTGCCAACAATATTGGTTTCAATAAACGCAGCGGGACCGGTAATAGAACGGTCGACATGGCTCTCGGCAGCCAGGTGCATTATCGCATCAGGCTGATGGGTAGCAAAAATACGCGCCATTGCCTCTTTATCACATATATCGGCATGCTCAAAAACATAGCGTTCGCTATCGCTTACTTCACGCAAGGATTCCAGATTACCGGCATAGGTCAATTTATCAACGTTAACAACGCTATCCCGAGTATTGCTAATAATATGTCGGATAACCGCGGAACCGATAAAACCGGCACCGCCAGTAACTAGAATTTTCACGCAATCTATTCCATTAAACAGTAGGTGGATCGGGCAAGATAAAAAAGCCCGGTATCTCTACCGGGCTTGATGGCATGGCTAACCGTATATTAATCCAGCCATTCGGTGTGGAACACGCCTTCTTTATCAGTACGCTTATAGGTATGCGCACCGAAGTAGTCACGCTGTGCCTGAATCAGGTTCGCTGGCAGAACGGCAGCGCGATAGCTGTCGTAATATGCCACCGCAGCGGAGAAGGTCGGAACCGGGATACCATTCTGCACCGCGTACGCAACAACATCACGCAGCGCCTGCTGATATTCGTCAGCAATTTGTTTGAAGTAAGGCGCCAGCAGAAGGTTTGCGATACCCGCATTCTCAGCGTAGGCATCGGTGATTTTTTGCAGGAACTGAGCGCGAATGATACAGCCGGCACGGAAGATCTTCGCAATCTCGCCGTAGTTCAGATCCCAGTTATTCTCGTCAGATGCCGCGCGCAGCTGAGAGAAGCCCTGCGCGTAAGAGACGATTTTACCCAGATACAGCGCGCGACGGACTTTCTCAACGAACTCTGCTTTATCACCAGCGGGTTTGGCCTTCGGGCCAGACAGCACTTTAGATGCTGCAACGCGCTGCTCTTTCAGAGAAGAGATATAACGTGCGAAGACGGATTCGGTGATCAGGGACAACGGCTCACCCAGATCCAGAGAGCTCTGGCTGGTCCATTTACCGGTACCTTTGTTAGCGGCTTCATCCAGAATCACATCAACCAGGTATTTAGCCTCTTCATCTTTCTTGGTGAAGATATCTTTGGTGATGTCGATCAGGTAGCTGTTCAGCTCGCCTTTATTCCACTCGGTGAAGGTCTCTGCGAGCTCCTCGTTGGAGAGGTTCAGGCCGCCTTTCAGCAGAGAGTAAGCTTCAGCAATCAGCTGCATGTCGCCATATTCAATGCCGTTGTGAACCATTTTCACATAATGACCAGCGCCATCAGGACCGATATAGGTCACGCACGGCTCGCCATCTTCAGCTACGGCTGCGATTTTGGTCAGGATTGGCGCAACCAGTTCGTAAGCTTCTTTCTGTCCACCAGGCATGATAGATGGACCTTTCAGAGCGCCCTCTTCACCGCCGGATACGCCGGTACCAATGAAGTTGAAGCCTTCAGCAGACAGTTCACGGTTACGACGAATGGTGTCCTGGAAGAAGGTGTTGCCGCCATCGATAATGATGTCGCCTTTATCCAGATACGGTTTCAGTGAATCGATAGCTGCATCGGTACCTGCGCCCGCTTTCACCATTAACAGGATACGACGAGGTGTTTCCAGAGACTCAACGAACTCTTTAACCGTATAGAAAGGAACCAGTTTTTTGCCTGGATTCTCAGCGATGACTTCTTCGGTCTTATCACGGGAGCGGTTGAAAACGGAGACGGTATAACCACGGCTTTCGATGTTGAGCGCCAGGTTGCGCCCCATCACTGCCATACCGACAACGCCGATCTGTTGCTTGGACATTACATACTCCTGTCAGGTGTGGTCGCCGCGAATGATAGCGGCTTGGGAATCACTTCTCATAACTCTAAACAATACTAAAGTCGTTATCAAATAATTTCACAAAGCATTAACTATTTTTTATGATCAAAAGTTACCTGCAAATATTATTAAATGGCTTTAGCGATCGAGTACTATCACGCGTTATTTATATGGTCAATAAACTCATCATTCTTGAAAAATCGCACTAATTCAAATTTCTTGGGCTGGAATGAACTTGCATTAATGATTAGATTTTCGAGATCTTCGATATCCCAACAAATCATTGCAAATTCCTTTTCCCCCATATATTTAGCAATGTCAGACTGATGTTTATCCAAACGATCTAAATTTGGGGCAATGATGATTTTTTTCTCGTGATCTAAAAGAGAAAATATTGATCCAGCGCCTGCATGACTGATTACAAGATCATAATGAGAATATTCGTTCTCAATAGATTGAATAAATTCAACTTCCTTGTAATTTTCTGTTTCAGGGTTTGACAGGCCATTCGCCTTTTGGCACATAAAAAAATTGTTGGCCATATGTGGAAGCGCTGAAATTGATGCAATCTGCTTGATAAGTTTATCAAACCGAGTGGTGCCTACGGTCACTAAAATTTTCATAGCACTCCGGAAAATTTGGCTTTTTTATACTGTTTTAAAAGCGTCTTGTGCTGCACATAAAACTCATCCGCAATTAAAGACATGATTCTACCAGTGAAGGACTTCGTTTCGAATCTGGACCATGTTTCGAGATGAATTATTTTTGCACCAACAATATATTTAAAATAAAAAGCGGGAATAAGAGCTACACCGGGTCCCGTTGAAACGACTACTTTTATTCGATGAGTTTTATGAATCTGTAAACAGACCTTGATCTGATGTAACTGATTGAAGCGAAGCACACTAGTGAACGTTGAATATTTATTTCTAAATTCACGAGTGACATAATGCTTATCAGACCATTCTTCCTTAATTTTATAATCTGAGAGACTGATTTTATTTTTATTTATTTCTCCACCAATTCTTTTCATCAATCTGTTCATCTGGGCTCGGTGTCCTCCCTCGCCGTAAATGAATAAAGCACTATCCTCTATGTTCATGTTAAACTGCTTCTCCATTCTTAAAAGCCGTCCTGATCAGGATTCTAAAATAAGCGTATCTGATTAAATATAAAACCATCAGGAATAAAGACATTAATGGGATAAGATATATCACCGAAATACTAATGAAGTATTGCCATACCAAAAACAATGACAGAACCACAATAAATACAAAAAAGTTGAATATCAGTGAGATTTTTTCTTTACCAAGGAATAATATTATATTTGACTGAACTAGTGATAGTTGCGAAGAGAGAGTAAAAAGCATTACAGGCACGACGATTGCCAGTATTTCATTAAAGGTTACATAGGAAAGCGATAATTTAACATAAAAGATTAGTGGCAGGATACTACCAAAGCATACAAGCGCTGATATGATGATAACTT